>Ga0102590_1000251_pt1 | contig 138963 bp, 140 predicted proteins | sample AraplaMF_Col_mMF_FD_76859 | JGI IMG/M metagenome (GOLD analysis project Ga0102590, IMG submission 76859) | Arabidopsis root microbial communities from the University of North Carolina, USA - plate scrape MF_Col_mMF | ecosystem: Host-associated > Plants > Roots > Endosphere | place: USA... | reverse complement strand
TGTATCTCGGCTCGACGCTCTACCGCATCCACGGCTCCAACGAGCCCTGGACCATCGGCACCAACGTCTCCTCCGGCTGCATCCGCATGCGCAACGAGGACGTCATCGACCTCTACGGCCGCGTCAACGTTGGCACCAAGGTCGTCGTGATGTGACGACGCTTGCCCTCTTCCACTGTGGGAGAGGGTGGCTTCGCGCCACCTCCGAGGAGCTGAAATGAAAACGGCCGCCTTCCAGGCGGCCGTTCTTGTTTGGAGCGTCAGCTTGCAGCGTTACGCGTAGTCGCTGCCGCCGTCGTCATTGCCGAAATCGCTGTCGTCGGCCATGTCCATGTTGTCGTTGTCGCGATCGTCGCCGTAGTTCTGGTCGTTGTTGTCGCGGTCGTTCGAGGCCTGGTCGACGAAGCCCTGGCGGGAGTCGCGGTTCGATCCGATGTCGTTGAGGCCGGCATCACGCGCCAGCGATCCGCCGGACTGGTCGCCGCCACTCCACGGGCTGCCGCCGCCGCGTTCCTCGATGATCGTGGTGTCGCCAAAAGCCTGCTGGTGACCTCCGCCCATCATGCCGCGGATGCTTGAGAGCAGCAGCGAGCCGCCGACCACGCCGGCCGCAGCCGCGGCCGCAGTGCCGAGGAACGAGCCGCCGCCACCGCCGCCGACCGGCGGGGCGCCATAACCCTGGCCCGGACCTTGCTGGCCATAAGCCTGCCCGTAAGGCGGCTGGCCGTAGCCCGGCTGCGGAGGAGGCGGAGGCATGGCCTGGCCGGTGTTCCAGACCGGCCGCTGCTCACGCTGCGGCACGTTCGGAACCGAGCCGCGCGAGGGGCTGCCGCCGAACAGGGAGTCGCGCATCGTGTCGAGGAAGCCGCCGGACTGCGCGGGTTCGGGCGTCTGGGCTGCTTCCAGCTCCTGGATGCGGTTATGGGCGCGCTTCAGCGCCTCGTCCTGCAACAACGTGGTCTGCACCAGCGCGTAGACGGCGCCGGGAGCCTTGCGCAAGCCATCGGAGATCGCGGCGATCGCGTCGGGATCGCGCGGTGCGTTTTCCAGCTTTGAAAGCCGGTCGAAAAGGTCGTCGACGAGCTGGCGTTCCTGCGGCGTCATGATCTGTCTCCTTCGCGCAAAACCAAGCGCGCTGGAGATGTAGGGTTCCATTGTGGCCCCAACAGTGCCGGCCGGATTAAATTTCGGTATGCGACAAGCTGCCTCAAAGCCGGCTTGTCGCGGGTTTCATCCCAATGTCACGTTGCTGTCGGCCAGCAGGCGCGCGAACGCATCGCTTTTCAAATACGCATGTTCGCGCTCGCGGACGTCGGTCATCGGATCGAGGCCGGTGAGGATGTCGTCGACGAAGCCGGGATGGCACATCACGAGGCCGCCGTCGGGCAGGCCCTCCAGGAATTGCCGCATCAGCGCGCCGAAATCGGCGTCGCGCGTGAAATCATAGGCGCCGGCGAAGCCGGGATTGAAGCGGAGGCCGGCTCCGTTCGCGCGGCGGCGGAATTGCGCGCTGAGAATGTCGAGCACCATGGCCTTGGGCGAGGCCAGCCGCTGTGCCAGCGGCAGGTTTCGGCCGCCCTGGCGCACCCAGGCCTGTGGTGCACCCTCGACGACCGCGTCGACAAAGCCGTCGCGCACCTGCGGATAGAGCTGCACATGCTGATGGCCGTCGACGAAGTCGGGCGCGCGGCCGAAGGCGTCCACGAACGCCGCGAGCTGCGCCTTCACCTCGTTGCGGAAGAATTCGCGGTCGAGCCGCCGCGCAATTCCGGCGCGCAGCAGCTTCGGAAACGGCATGAACATGTCGCCATCGAGGGGGCGGAAATGCATGGTGAGTGGCCGGAACGGCGCCGACAGCGTGACATGCAAGCCGATGGCGCAGCGCGGGCTCGCCTTTGCCGCGGCCTGTAGCGCCTCGGCCTCGCTGCGTTCGATCGCGGGACCGACCATCATCACCGACGTGGCATTGAGGCGGCCGTGTTCGATGAGGTCGCGGATGGCGCGGTTGACGCCCGGGCTGATGCCGTAATCGTCGGCGCAGAGCCAGATCCGCCGCTCCCTCGCGGCGCTGCTCATTCAGCCGCCGTCCTGCTCGAGGCGTCCTGACTTGAAACGTCCTGACTTGAAGCGCCTTGGGCCTTGCCGGCCTCGAAATGCTTCTCGCTGTGCTCGGCGACGAAGTAGATCGGCCGCGCCTTCAGCTCGGACAGGATCTTGCCGATATACTCGCCGACGATGCCGATCATGATGAGCTGGACGCCGCCGATGGTCATCAGGCCGATCACGAGCGAGGGATAGCCGGGCACCTGCTTGCCGGTCGTGAAGACCTCCCAGAGGATCGAAAGGCCGAACAGGAAGGCGCCGCCGGCGAGAATGACGCCGAGCAGGCTGGCGAAGCGCAGCGGTGCCACCGAGAACGAGGTCAGGCCCTCGATCGAGAGGCCGAGCAGACTTGCAGCGTTGAAGGTCGTGACGCCGTGGGCGCGCGCCGCAGGCTCGTAATCGACGCGGATCTGGCGGAAGCCGATCCAGCTGGCGAGGCCCTTGAAGAAGCGGTTGCGTTCCGGCAGCTGCCGAAGCGCCGAGACCGCGCGCGGCGACAGCAGGCGGAAGTCGCCGGCGTCTTCCGGAATCTTCTGGCGGGCGCCCCAATTGATCAGCGCGTAGAAGCCGTGCACGGAGATCCGGCGCAGGAAGCTCTCGTTGTCGCGATGCGCCTTGGCGGTATAGACGACGTCATAGCCGTCATCGATCCAGTGTCGCACCAGTTGCTCGATCAGCGCGGGCGGATGCTGGCCGTCGCCGTCCATGAACATCACGGCGCCGAGGCGGGCATGGTCGAGGCCGGCCATCAGCGCCGCCTCCTTGCCGAAATTGCGCGACAGCGAGACGACCTGGACGTCGATCGCATCGGCCGGCAGCGAACGGGCGATCGACAGCGTCGCGTCCTTGCTGCCGTCGTCGACATAGACGACCTCGCAACCGAGCCGATAGCGCTCCCGCACGGTCTTCGCGAGATCGCAGATGCGCTGGTGCAGGGCGGCGAGGCCCGCCGCCTCGTTGTAGACGGGGACGACAATCGACAGTCCCTTCGCCGCGGCGTTGGCTGCGGTGGTCGTCAGGCCGGAAACGTCAGAGCCCAGCGTCGTCATCGATCAAGGTTCCAGAGGCGTTCAAGTCTTGCAAGGTCATTCAACAGCATATGGTAGCTGCCGTTTGCTGTCGCTACGCTGAACGGAGCTGCCCAATATACTTTGGGCTCACCGCCGCAGGAACGCCTCGAGCTTGGCGAACAGCGGGTTCTCCCGGTCGAACACGTAGTCGAGCGAGACCACCGAGACGGTCTCGGCGCCGTGCTCGCGCAGGAAGCTCGCCAGCGCATAGAGCTGCCCCGGTGGGCAGTGCAGCGTGAGCATGCCCGACGAGGTCGGCCCGCCGAACGGGGCCACGACGCCGAACCGGCTATGGGCCTCGCCGAGCAGGGCGGCATCGCACTGTCCGAAGCGGGTGCGAACCTCGCGGTATTTGTTGGCCCGCGCCCGTGCCGCGATGTGATCGAGGATGACGCGCGCGGTCTCGCGCGCCTGCGGCGACCAGTCGGCCTCGCGGGAGGCGACCAGATTGGCCTGGCTGCGCAGGATCACGCCGTCGTCGAGCACCCGCAGGCCGTTGGCGGCGAGCGTCGCACCCGTGGTGGTGATGTCGACGATCAGCTCGGCGCTCCCGGCGGCAGGCGCCCCTTCGGTCGCGCCCGCGCTCTCGACGATGCGGTAATCGGTGATGCCGTGGCTCTGGAAGAAGGCCCGGGTGAGGTTGACGAACTTGGTCGCGACCCGCATCCGCATGTGATGCTGCTCGCGGAAGCCGGTGGTGACGTCGTCGAGGTCCGCCATGGTGCGGACGTCGATCCAGGCCTGCGGCACCGCGACGACGACATCGGCATAGCCGAAGCCGAGCCCGTCGATCAGCGACACGCGCTTGTCGGGGTCCGGAATGTTCTCGCGCACCAGGTCTTCACCGGTGACGCCGAGATGCGCGAAGCCGCGCGACAGCTGCGCGGCGATCTCGCTCGCCGAGAGATAGGCGACCTCGACATTGTCGAGCCCTGCGATGGTGCCGCGATAGTCGCGGGCGCCGCCCGCCTTCGACAGCTTGAGGCCCGCGCGGGCGAAGAAGGCTTCGGCGTTTTCCTGCAGGCGGCCCTTGGAGGGAACGGCCAGAACGAACGGCGCGCTCATGATCTTACGCTCCCACCTTGCGGCCGATGCGGTTCAGTGCGTCCACCCAGACCGAGAAACCGACCGCGGGAATAGGCTCGACCGAGCCGAGCTGGGTCATCAGCCCGTCATAGCGGCCGCCGGCGACCAGCGGCTCGGCGCCGTTGCCCCTGTGATGAAGCTCGAATTCGAAACCGGTGTAATAGTCGAGGCCGCGCCCGAACGCGGTCGAGAAACGCGTCTGCTTCACGTCGATGCCGCGCGCGGCCATGAAGCCGACCCGGCTCTCGAACTGGTCGATCGCGGCGGTGAGGTCGAGCTTCGCATCGAGCGTGAGCGCGCGCAGCTCGGCAACGGCATCGTCCGGATTGCCGGAGATGCCGAGGAAGCGCTTGAGCACGGTGATCGCCTCGCGCGGCAGCGCACCGCCCTTCAGCGTCGATTGCTCGAGGAAGCGGTCGGCGATCTCGGCCGTGGTGCGGCCGCCGACATTGGTGGTGCCGGCGATCGACATCAGGTCGGTGACGAAGGCGAGCGCCGCCTTGCGGTCGGAGCCGGCCAGCGCCGCCAGCACGCCCTCATATTCGCTGCGCGTCGCGGTGGTCGCGGCCGCCAGCCGCTCCAGATCCTGCTCGAGGCTGATCTTGCGGTTGAAATCCTTGACCAGGCGGCGGCGCCAGACCGGGTAGAGGTTGAGCGCGTCGAGCAGCGCGTTGAACAATGCGACATCGCCGGTACGGATCTCAACGTCGCGCACTCCGAAGGCCGCCGTCGCCTCCAGTGCCAACGCCAGCATCTCGGCGTCGGCCGCGGCGCGGTCCTGACGGCCGAACGATTCGATGCCGGCCTGCAGGAATTCACTGGCCTGGCCGTTGCGGTAGCGGAACACCGGTCCGAGATAGCTGAAGCCGGCCGGCTGGCCGGCCTGGCTGGATGCAAGGTAGTCGCGCGCCACCGGGATGGTCAGGTCCGGGCGCAGGCAGAGCTCTTCGCCGGACAGGTCGCTCGTCAGGTACAGGCTCTTGCGGATGTCCTCGCCGGAGAGGTCGAGGAACGGCTCGGCCGGCTGCAGGATGGCGGGCTCGGCCCTGACATAGCCGGCCTGCGCGAACGACAAGAGCAGCGTATCCGCCCAGGCGGCGGAGCCGGCAGCATTTGAGGTGGCAGTCGCGGTCATCTCATGGGTCCATTGTCCCGGCGGAACCGGGCAGGGGCAGGGGAGGCGAATTGGCGCAGCCCTTAGCATGGCCCGGAAGCGGTTTCGACCTCCAAAGGATCAATCGCTTAACAGGCGGGCAATGCCGGATCGGCCGGGTTCGGATCAGGCGGCTTTGCCGCCCCAATCGCCCAGCACCGCCTGCACCAGTGCCAGCGCGGCCACGGCGGCGGTGTCGGCACGCATGATGCGGGGGCCGAGGGCCAGCCGCAGGATGTTCGGCTGCCGCAGCAGCAAGGCCCGCTCCTCCTCGGCAAAGCCGCCTTCGGGACCGATCAGCACGTCGATCCCCTGGCCGGCCTTTCGGGCGTCCTGCAGGCTCTGGACAGGGTTTTGCACCTCCGCGGCCTCATCGCAGAAGATCAGCAGCCGGTCCCCTGGCCGCTGGCTGAGGAACCGGTCCAGCGGCAGCGGTTCGGCGACGCCGGCGATGCTGAGGATGCCGCACTGCTCGGCCGCTTCCACCACGTTGGCGCGCATCCGCTCGGTGTTGACCCGGGAGGCCTGCGTGAACCGGGTCAGCACCGGCTGCAGGCTGGCGGCCCCCATCTCGATGGCCTTCTGGACCATGTAGTCGAGCCGGGCATGCTTGAGCGGGGCAAAGACGTAGGTGAGGTCGGCCAGGGCGTCCTGGGGCCGGGTCTGCTGGAGGATGACGAGGCCGTCCGGCCGCTTGCGGCCCTCGATCGCGGCCTGCCACTCGCCGTCGCGGCCGTTGAACGCCAGGACCTCGGCCCCTGCGGCGAGCCGCAGCACATTGCCGAGATAGTTGCTCTGGTCGCGGTCGAGCGGCACCCGGGCGTCCTGGGCCAGGGGGGCATCGACGAACAGGCGGGGGGCGCGAAAATCGTGGGAGGGCATCGTTCCAGGTCCAATTTGGCGCCGTTATTAACCGAAAGAGGCCATTTCGGGGGTAAATATTGCCGGACCAGTGCGTCGGCGCGCCGCGCTCTTGCCCTATTCGACGGGTTGTTAAGCGCCGGCAGGAATCGTAAAAACGCGAACACGCTGGTTGCGCTTCAATTGGGAAGACGCCGAACCCCGTAAGCTCCTGCCGGAGAAACTGCTTTCATGATCCGTCTGATGGTTTCGATCACTGCCGCCATGGTTGCCATGGGTGCCGCGGGCGCTCATGCGCAAAGCGCCTTCCCGGCGCCGCTGCCCGGCCAGGCAGCGACCAGCTCGGCGTTCCCGCCGGTGAACGGATCGGCCCCGACCGCCTCGGTCGGCACGGCTCCGCAATCCTCCTTCCCCGTCAACGGCGCTGCGCCGCTTGGCGGCGCCGGCGCTTTCAGCGCGGCTCCACCGACGCAGGCCCCGGGCGAGGACTGCATGAAGGCCTTCGTGCCCTTGCGCGAGGAGGCCGAGAAGCGCGGCAAGCTGATCAAGGCCGCTGGCGACCGCCATGCGCCGCCGGACGAAGCCTGCAAGCTGATCCGCAATTTCAGCCAGGCTGAAATGAAGATGATCAAGTACGTCGAGACCAATGCGGCCAAGTGCGGAATCCCGCCGCAGGTCAGCGCGCAGATGAAGGACGGCCACAAGAACACCGAGGCCATGCAGACCAAGGTCTGCAACGTTGCGCAGCAGATGCAGAACCAGCCGCGCGGCCCGGCGGGCCCGTCGCTGAGCGAAGTGCTGGGTTCGGGCTCGGCGCCTGAAGCCAATGCCGGCAAGAAGGGCGGCAGCACCTTCGACACGCTCAACGGCAACGTCCTGACCCGATGAGCGACACATCCGCCCGCGTTGCCGATTCCACCGGCAACTGGGTCGATACGCTCGCGCCGGAATGGGCGCGCCCCTATCTGCGCCTGTCTCGCTTCGATCGTCCGATCGGCTCCTGGCTTCTGCTGATGCCGTGCTGGTGGTCGGCGGCGCTCGCGAGCGGCATGGCGCATGACGTTCGCCGCCTGCCGGTCACCATCGTCCTGTTCCTGATCGGCGCCTTCGCGATGCGCGGGGCAGGCTGCGCCTGGAACGACATCACCGACCGCGACCTCGACGCCAAGGTCGAGCGCACCCGCTCGCGGCCGCTGCCGTCGGGGCGCATCACCGTGAAGCAGGCGCTGGCCTTCCTGGTCGCGCTGGCGCTGGTCGGTCTCGTGGTGCTGCTGCAGTTCAACCGCTTCGCGGTCCTGACCGGCATCGCCTCGCTCGTGGTCGTCGCCATCTATCCCTTCATGAAGCGCGTCACCTGGTGGCCGCAGGTCTTCCTCGGGCTGGCCTTCTCCTGGGGCGCGCTGATGGGCTTTGCCGTCACCTTCGGACGCATCGATGTGACCGCGCTGGTGCTCTATGCCGGCTCGATCGCCTGGGTGATCGGCTATGACACGATCTATGCGCACCAGGATTCCGAGGACGACGCGCTGATCGGCATCAAGTCCACCGCGCGCCTGTTCGGCGCGCACACGCACCAGGCGCTGATCCTGTTCTATGGCCTCGCGGTCGTGCTGATCGGCGTCGCGCTGGCGTCAGGCGATGTGCGCTGGCCCGCCTGGCTCGGCCTCGCGGCGTTCGCCGCGCATCTGGCCTCGCAGATCGTGCGCCTGAGGATCGACGATCCGGACTTGTGCAAGCGCCTGTTCTTCTCGAACAAGCATGCCGGGCTGCTGCTGTTTGCGGGATTGCTCGCCGACGCGGTGATGCGGGCGGCGTAACGTAGCGCTCAATTCCGCGCGATGATCTCGCGTTCTTCGCGATGAACCGTCAGCTCGCGCGTCATGGCGATGCGGCGGCGCATCAGGAATTTCGGACGGCGGGCGCGGATCGCGTTGGCGCGGCGGCGGCGGGCTGCCGGCTTGCGTGCGCCTTCGTCGAGTTGCGGAAGCGCGAAGATCTCGCTCCAGACCGCCCAGGCCTGCGCGAGCTCGTCGGCTTCGGCGCCGACCAGCAGCGGAACGGACAGCGAGGGGTCGCGATGGACGAGGACGAGTGCCTGCGCCTCGTCATTGCCGCGCAGCGCGACGCCGGTGAAGTCGCTGACGCGGACGTTGATCGCCATCTGCATGCCGCGGACGGCACGGCGCAGCACGACGCGTTCGCGATGAAGCTCGATTTGTCTCGTGTATCCGTCGGCGCGCGGATCATGCGCATCGAAGCGGACCGGAAGGGAAAGAGGGTCGAGCCGCAGGGAGCGGCTCGACCCGGCGGGGTTGACCCCGCATGTTGCTGTTTGACGCCTCACGGCTTTCGTTCTCCCCGCCAGGATTATGTTCCCGGTCGATACGGAGACCTTAGCGCGGCCCGTTCCGAAACCGCTTAAAAAGGCTGGTTAACCCAGCGTCACTGCCGCTCATGATTGACAAGACCTTGGCGCGCATGATTGACGAGACGTTGCGCGCAAGGGGCGAATCTGAGCTTTTTGCAGGCTGAAAATGCTTGAAGTCCGCACCATTTGGGCACATCTGGTGGGTTCGGCCGGTCCGAGCCCGATCCCCGCCCCAACAGGATTTCGTTTGTGAACCCTTCACCAAGCTCGACGCTTTCGCCCCAGGATTCTTCCAAGGCCAATCGCGACCTGTTCGATCAGTCCGCGCTGTCCGATCTCGCACAGCGCCTGGTGGAGGCGGCCAAGCGGGCCGGCGCGGATGCGGCCGATGCGGTCGCCGTGCGCGGCGTCTCGCAAGGCGTCGAGGTGCGCGACGGCCGCGTCGAGGAATCCGAGCGCTCGGAGGGTGACGATGTCGGTCTGCGCGTGCTGGTCGGCCAGCGCCAGGCGGTGGTCTCGACCAACGACGTCAGCGGCGATGCCGTGACCAAGCTCGCGGAACGCGCGGTGGCGATGGCGAAGGTTGCGCCATCGGACAAATATGTCGGCCTCGCCGATCCCGCGCTGCTCGCGCGCGACTTCCCCGATCTCGACCTGCTCGATCCCGACGTACCCGCGACCAGCGAGCTCGAACGCCGCGCGCTTGCGGCCGAAGCCGCCGCGCTCGCGGTGAAGGGCGTCACCAAATCGGGCGGCGCCTCGGCCTCCGCCGGCATGGGTGGCATGGTGCTCGTCACCTCGACCGGCTTCCACGGCTCCTATCTACGTTCCAGCCAGGGCATCTCGGCCACCGCCATCGCGGGCGAAGGCACCGGCATGGAGCGCGACTACGATTTCACCTCCGCGCCGCATGGCGCCGATCTCTTGTCGCCGGAAGTCGTCGGCCGTTCCGCCGGCGAGCGCACCGTGGCGCGCTACAATCCGCGCAAGGTCGAGACCTGCAAGGTGCCCGTGGTGTTCGATCCGCGCGTGGCCGGCTCGCTGGTCGGCCATGTCGTCGGCGCCATCAACGGCGCCTCGATCGCGCGCAAGACCAGCTTCCTCAAGGACAAGCTCGGCCAGCAGCTGTTCGCCAAGAACATCCGGATCATCGACGATCCCCTGCGCAAGCGCGGCCTGCGCTCGCAGACCTTCGACGCCGAAGGCGTTGCGGTGAAGCGAATGGCGCTGGTCGACGAAGGCGTGCTGACGACCTGGCTGCTCGACTGCGCTACGGCGCGCGAGCTCGGGCTCGCCACCACCGGCCACGCCCATCGCGGCGTCTCGTCGTCGCCCTCGCCGGGGCCGTACAATCTGCATCTCGAAGCCGGCACCCCGACGCCGGCCGAGCTGATCGCCGACATCAAGCAGGGCTTCTACGTCACCGACCTGATCGGCTCGGGCGTGAACGGCGTCACCGGCGATTACAGCCGCGGCGCCTCCGGCTTCTGGATCGAGAACGGCGAGATCACCTATCCCGTCAGCGAGGTCACGATCGCCGGCCATCTGTTCGAGATCTTCAAGTCGATGCAGCCGGCGAACAATCTCGAATTCCGCTACGGCATCAATGCGCCGACGGTGCGCATCGAGGGTTTGACGCTTGGCGGACGTTGACGCGCACGACACCATCCTGGCGCGCGACGCGGCACTGCTGAAAGACACGGTGCGGGAGGCGGGTGCGCTTGCGCAGTCGATGTTCCGCACCGAGCTGAAGAAGTGGATCAAGGGCGCCTCCTCGCCGGTGTCGGAGGCCGACATCGCCGTCAACGACCTGCTCGAAGCGCGGCTGCGCGCCGCGACGCCGGATTACGGCTGGCTGTCCGAGGAGAGCGCCGACGACGCCACGCGGCTGTCGCGGCGGCTGACCTGGGTGGTCGATCCCATCGACGGGACGCGCAACTATCTCAACGGCCATGACGAATGGTGCGTCAGCGTCGCGCTGGTCGAGAACGCAACACCTGTGCTCGGTGCAGTGTTCGCTCCGACCAGCGACGAGTTCTTCTTCGCGGTCCGCGGGCAGGGCACGACGCTGAACGGCAAGGCGGTGCGGGCGACCTCCGGCACCATGCTCGACTTCTCCCGCATGGCTGGCCCCAAGCCGATGGTCGAGCGGCTCAATGCCTCGGGCGGCGACATCAAGCTGCACCCGCGAATCGGTTCGCTCGCGCTCCGGCTCTGCCGGGTCGCCGATGGCGCGCTGGATGCGGCTTTTGCGGGCGGCAACAGCCATGATTGGGACCTTGCGGCGGCCGATTTGATCGTGCAGGAAGCGGATGGTAGGATGAGCGACCTCTCCGGAGATCCCATCCTCTATAACCGCCGGGAAGTGGCGCACGGGGTGCTGGTGGCAGCGGGGCGCGATCGTCATGCGAGCATTGTCGCGCATTTTCGAGACCGTCCCTTGCCCTGAAGCGCGTTGCGCCTGTCCATCACTGCTTTGCCGGGCAGCCCGTTAGAAAGAGAACCCATGCCAGATAGTGCCCCGCAACAACTGCTGCACCTCGTCATCGGCGGCGAGCTCGTCGATCTCGAGCACAACACCTTCAAGAATCTCGACGACGTCGAGATCGTCGGCCTCTATCCGAACTATGCGACGGCCCACGCCGCCTGGCGGGCCAAGGCGCAGAGCACGGTCGACAATGCGCAGATGCGCTATTTCATCGTCCATCTCCACCGGCTGCTCGACCCGAATCAAGAACCGGCGCGTTGAAAAAACTGCTTCGCAATACGCTGCGAAGCAGCTTCGTTCAGCGTGCCGTCGGGGTCCTGGCGGCCGAATATCTGCGCTTTGTCTGGCGGACCAACAAATTCACGTTCGATCCGCCCGACGTCTACGACATCGTCGAGCCGCAGATCCCCGCGATCTTCGCCTTCTGGCACGGCCAGCACTTCCTCACCCCCTTCATCAAGAACAAGGACTCCTACAAGGCCAGGGTCCTGATCTCGCGGCACCGCGACGGCGAGTTCAACGCCATCGCCGCCGAGCGGCTCGGTATCGGAACGATCAGAGGTTCCGGCGACCACGGCGGCGCTTTCCACCGCAAAGGTGGTGTGGGCGCCTTCAAGGAGATGGTGCGCACGCTGCAGGACGGTTGTAATGTCGCGCTGACCGCCGATGTCCCCAAGCGCTCGCGCGTGGCCGGGCTCGGCATCATCATGCTGGCACGGGAATCGGGGCGGCCGATCATGCCTTTCGCGATGGCGACGAGCCGCTTCATCCGGCTCAAGAACTGGGATCGCACCACCATCAATCTGCCGTTCGGGCGGGGCGCCCTGGTCGGCATCAAGGAAATCCACGTTCCCGCCGACGCCGACGCCGCCATGATGGAGACGCTGCGGCAGGAGCTCGAGGACACGCTGAACGAGGCGACCCGGCGCGCCTATGCGCAGCTCGGGCGTCCGGGACCGGAAGATGCCTAAATCGCTGCCCATTGCGCTGCCGATCACGCTGCGGATGTATCGGCGCCTGGCGAGCGGCCTGGTGCCGATTGCGCCTGCGCTGATCAAGCGGCGGCTGAAGCAGGGCAAGGAAGACCCGGCGCGCGTCGGCGAGAGGCGCGGCCTCTCCCGCGACGTGCGGCCGCACGGCCCGCTGGTCTGGATCCACGGCGCCAGCGTCGGCGAGGTGCTGGCCGCGGCCGCCCTGATCGAGCGCCTGCGCGATCTCAATTTGCGCATCCTGCTCACCTCGGGCACGGTCACCTCGGCCGCCGTCGTCGCCAAGCGCTTTCCGCCCGACGTCATCCATCAATACGTGCCGTATGATTCGCCGCGCTACGTTGCGCGCTTCCTCGACCATTGGCAGCCGTCGCTGGCGCTGTTCATCGAATCCGATTTGTGGCCGAACCTGATCCTTGCGGGTGCTGCGCGCCGCGTGCCGATGGTGCTGATCAACGGGCGGATGTCGCCGCGCTCCTTCCCGCGCTGGCGCCGCATGTACGGCACCATCTCGGCGCTGCTGTCGCGTTTCGACATCTGCCTCGCGCAGTCGAAGACCGATGCCGAGCGCTTCTCCGCACTCGGCGGCCGCGACGTGGTCACCACGGGCAATCTCAAGCTCGATGTGCCGGCGCCGCCGGCCGATCCCGCCAAGCTCGAACGGTTGATGGCGATGACGCGCGGCCGTCCGATCATCGTCGCCGCCTCGACCCATCCGGGCGAGGACGAGATGCTGGTCGCCGTGCATCGCAATCTCGTCGGCTTCTTCCCGCAACTCCTCACCGTGATCGTGCCGCGGCATCCCGATCGTGGCTCGTCGATCGGGGGCCTGATCACGGCGTCAGGCCTGAAGCCCGCCTTGCGCTCGCGCGAGGAATTGCCGACGGCCGCGACCGACGTCTACGTCGCCGACACCATGGGCGAGCTCGGTCTGTTCTATCGCCTCTCGCCGATCGTGTTCATGGGCGGATCGCTGATCCGCCACGGCGGGCAGAACCCGATCGAGGCGATCAAGCTGGGGGCCGCCATCGTCCACGGTCCGCACGTCTTCAACTTCGCCGACGTCTACGAGGCGCTCGATGCGAGCGGCGGCGCGCGCCAGGCCGACACGCCGGAAGCCCTGGTCAAGCAGCTCGGCCAGCTGCTGGCGGATTCCACCGTGCGCGACAGGATGCAGCGCGCGGGTGGCGATGTGGTCGGACAGCTCGGCGGCGCGCTCGATCGCACCATGACCGCGCTCGAGCCTTATCTGCTGCAATTGCGGATCGAGATGGGAGCCGCCAATGCGTGAGCCGGCCTTCTGGTACCGGCCACGTTCCTTCAAGTCGCACGCGTTACGACCGCTGGGTGCGCTCTATGGCGCGATCGCCGAACGGCGCATGCTGCGCAAGGGCATCGACGCCGGCATCCCCGTGATCTGCGTCGGCAACTACCATGTCGGCGGCGCCGGCAAGACCCCGACCGTTCTCGCGTTGACGAAGCTGCTCCGCGAGCTCGGCGAGACGCCGGTGGTGCTCAGCCGCGGCTATGGCGGGAGCCTGAAGGGCCCTGTCATGGTCGATCGCGAGCGGCATGCTGCGTCCGACGTCGGCGACGAGCCGCTGATGATGTCGCGCGACGTCCCTGTCAGCGTCGCGCGCGACCGCCTCGACGGCGTCGCGCTGGCGAAGTCGCAAGGCGCGACCGTGGTCCTGATGGACGACGGCTTCCAGAACCCGAAGCTGTTGAAGGATGCCTCGCTGATCGTGATCGACAGCGAGCGCGGCCTCGGCAACGGCAAGGTGTTTCCGGCAGGTCCCCTGCGCGCGCCGCTGAAGCCGCAGCTCGCGCGCACCGACGCGCTGGTCGTCATCGGCGACGGCCATGCCGCGGATGATGTCGCCGCCGAGCTCGCCAGGCGCAACAAGCCCGCGTTGCGCGCGCGGTTGAAGCCGGATGCGGCCTCGCTCGCGCAGCTGTTCGGCAAGCGGGTGTTCGCCTTCGCCGGCATCGGCGATCCCGAGCGCTTTTTCAGGACATTGCGGGCGAGCGCCATCGACGTCGTCAAGGACCGCGCCTTTGCCGATCACTACCCGTATTCCGAGCGCGACATCGAGGATCTCTGGGACGATGCCAGGCGCGATGGGCTGACGCTGGTGACGACGGAGAAGGACCTTGCCCGAATCCACGGCGGCGACGGGATGTTGCCCTACGTGGAAGGAATAGCTCCGTTCAAGGTGACGCTGGAGTTCGATGACCCGGATGCGCTCCGGCGGCTGATCAGCGATCATCTCTACAAGGCCCGCGAGCGCAGGTTCTCCAGACGATGACTTTGTAGGGTGGGTTAGCCGTAGGCGTAACCCACCGCGTCTGTTCCTGCGGAAACGATGGTGGGTTGTGCGAAGCAGATCCACTCCGCGCATCAGCCATTCAGCCGACATTCATCGCAAAACTCCTATCGATCTGGTCCGATCAGGAGAATGCGATGAAATTGCCGTCCGCCGCCGTTGCCGCCAGCCTTGTGTGTCTGATTGTTGCGCCCGTGTTCGCGCAAACGGCGGCGCCGTCGGCTGCTCCCGGTACGGTGCCGGTTCCCGCGGCCAAGCGCGTCACCTGTCTCGCCACGACGGCCAGCCTGAAGGGGCAGGACAAGCGCGACCAGATGCAGCTCTGCATGGCGCAGGCGCGCCTTGATTGCCTGAAGCAGGCGATCGATCAGAAGGTCGTCGGGGAGAGCAGGAAAAGCTTTATCAAGACCTGTGTAGGCGGAGATGCCACGGAGCAGCAATAGCAGCGCGGACGCGGCCTCACGGCTGCGGCTTCGGCGCGCCCGGGAAGTGTCGCTGCAGCACGGCGGCAGGCGTGGCGTAGGCTTCCTGCAGGTCCACGCTCCAGTACTTCAATTCGTCGAGCGGGATCCGCGTGTCGGTGATGGCGCAGCGCACGAAGGTGCCCGGCGAGATCACGCGGAAGTCGCCGTCGAGATATTGCACCTGCGCTTCGCCATGGCCGGAAGAGCCGAACTTGTTCAGCACGGTCGAGAGTCTCCGTGGAAGGCCCGTAAGGGCACGATGTGTTGGACGGGATGTAGCATAGATAGGGTGGCTTGTCCGCCCGTTAAACCCACCGGTTTGTGATGTTTTGGCGCCGTTTCCGCGTGATAGTGCTGAGCCGAAGGATACCACGGCAGAGTCCGATGCGCCTTCCGTTAGCCGCCTTGTTCCTGACGCTGCTGATGTCGGCCGCGTATGCGTCGCCGGCGCCGCAACAGGTCGACATTCCGCTGTCGTCGGGCGTCCTGCACGCGCAGCTCTACAAGCCCGAGGGCGAGGGGCCGTTTCCGACCGTGATCGCGCTGCATGGCTGCGGCGGTCTCGGCGGTCATTCCGATCCCGTGCTGCCGCGCTACCGCGACTGGGCCGAGCGGCTGCTCAAGGCCGGTAATGCCGTGCTGCTGCCGGACAGCTACGGCTCGCGCGAACTCGGCCCGCAATGCCGCGTCAAGGAGAGTCACGTCAAGGCGCGGCGCGAGCGCGTTGCGGACGTTGCGGCCTCGCGCGCCTGGCTGTTGAAGCAGGCCTGGGTGGCGCGCGACCGCATCAGCCTGATCGGCTGGGCCAACGGCGCCAGCGCGCTGCTCTGGGCCGTGCGCCCGCAGAGCACGTCGCGCGACCACGGGCCGGATTTCCGCGCCGCGATCGCGTTCTATCCGGACTGCCGGATCTCGGCGGGTCTGGGCTGGAGCGCGCGGGTGCCGACGCTGGTATTGATCGGCGCCGATGACGACGTGTCGTCGCCGCCGGCCTGCCGCCAGATGGTCGATGGCGCGCGCGGCCGCAGCGCGCTCGCGCGCATCGTGGTCTATCCCGGCGCCTATCACGATTTCGACCGTGCCAATACGCCGCTGCACGCGGCCAGCGCCAGCGGCGACGCCACGGTGCCCGAGCACGGCCATCTCGGCACCGATGCCGAGGCGCGCGCGGAGTCGCAGAAGGAAGTCGCGGAGTGGCTGGCCCGGTGAGGGCACTGTCGTAGCCCGGATGGAGCGCAGCGCAATCCGGGACAGTCGACCTTGCGGCACGATCCCGGATCACGCTGCGCTCCATCCGGGCTACGGACTTGTCCCGCCGAAGCTCGAAAGAGCGAAGGCGGAAGCGGGGCCGCCCGGGGAACAACGTCAGGCGGACAGCCCCGCATCGACCACCGCCCTGCACGGAAAATGGCCGACCGTGAATCTACGGATCGCGTCTTGATGCGGTTTCAGCGCGTGGCGGTGCCATCATTCGACCACGATCTCGACTAAACGCATCTCACATGCGCAACCGCATCACGCTCTTCGCTTCCGCCCTGATCGTCTTCACCGTCGCGGTCTTCCTCTACGAAGCCCACGCCGGCGCCCCCATGCTCGCGCCGGAACATTGCGGCTTCTGGACCACGATCGACGCGGGATTGTCCTGCCGCTGAGAGCCGGTGTCGGTCACCAAGCCCTCGACCGTCGTCCCGGCGAAGGCCGGGACCCATACCGCGTGATCTATCAATTGCGGGCGGTCGGAGTACCGAACGACAAGTCTTCGCCAAACTTCTCCCTAGGAGTATGGGTCCCGGCCTTCGCCGGGACGACACCGAGCGAGAGGCACCGCCCTCGCGCCTTAGAATAAGCTGCCCTGATCGACCGGCTTGGCCACACGTTTCGGCGCGGGTTTTGTTTCCTGCGCGGCAGCCGGCTTTGCTTGCGCCGGCGCGCGCTTTGGCGTGGGTGCCGGGCGATCCGCATCGGCGGTCGCGCCGACACGGCCGTCCGCGAACTCGATTTCGAGCCGCGCGCCGGGACCGATCGCGTCGGCGGCATGCAGGGGATGGCCGGCTTCGTCGCGCACCAGCGCGAAGCCGCGCGCGAGCACGCTGCGATAGGACAGTGCGGAGAGCAGCTTGCCGCTGTTCTCGACGCGGGCCTCCAGTCGCTGCATCAGCGTGACCAGCGCGCGGCCCGCGCGCTCGGCGAGGCGATGCGTGCGCTCGCGCTGGCGGGCAATCGCGTTGCGCTGCGCCTGCGCATTGGACAGCTTCGAGGCGCGCAGGCGTACCTCGAGCCCGGCAAAGCGGTCGCGCCGTTGCCGCAGCAGCGAGCGCGCCGACAGGCCGAGCCGCTCGCCGCACACGGTGAGACGATGATCGGCCTGCGAGATCTGGCCGTGCAGTACCCGCAGCGTCAGTTTTGAACTTGCCGCGGTGAACCTGCGGAAATGCGCATGCGTATTGGCCTTGAGGCCGCGGGGCAGGGCGCTACCTGCCGAATCCAGCCGCTGCCTGGGAATGGCGAGCAGATCGCCGGCCGACGGCAGCGCGCGTGCAGCGGCGCGCAGCTCGTTGCGGCGGCTCTCCTGGGCGCGCTGCCAATAGGCATGGGTGCGCCGTCCGAGATCGGCGACCTCGACGAACAATTCGCTGCGCACCGGCACCGCCATCTCGGCTGCGGCCGTCGGCGTCGGCGCGCGCTTGTCGGCGACGAAATCGATCAGCGTGATGTCGGTCTCGTGCCCGACCGCCGAGATCAGCGGGATCATGCTCTCGGCCGCAGCGCGCACCACGATCTCCTCGTTGAACGACCAGAGGTCCTCCAGCGAGCCGCCGCCGCGCGCGACGATCAGCACGTCGGGGCGCGGAATCTTGCCGCCCTCGGGCAGCGCGTTGAAGCCGCGGATCGCGGCCGCGACCTGCTCGGCCGAGCCTTCGCCCTGCACCTTCACCGGCCACACCAGCACATGGCGGGGAAAACGATCCTCCAGCCGATGCAGGATGTCGCGGATGACGGCACCGGTCGGCGAGGTCACGACTCCGATCACCTCCGGCAGCCACGGCAGCAGCTGCTTACGCGCTTCGTCGAACAGGCCTTCCGCGGCGAGCTTCTTCTTGCGCTCCTCCATCAGCGCCATCAGGGCGCCGATGCCGGCCGGCTCCAGCGCCTCGATCACGATCTGGTATTTCGAGGAGCCCGGGTAGGTCGTCAGCTTGCCGGTGGCGATGACCTCGAGCCCCTCCTGGGGCTTGAAGCGCATGCGGCCATGCACGCCCTTCCAGATCACCGCCTCGATCTTGGCGCTCTCGTCCTTGAGCGCGAAATAGCAATGGCCGGACGAGTGGGCGCCGCGGAAGCCGGAGATCTCGCCGCGGACCCGGACATGGCCATAGGTGTCCTCCACGGTCCGCTTCAGGGACTGCGAGAGCTCGGAGACGGTGAATTCGAACGCGTTGTTCAGTTGTTCCGCAGGCGGCATCGGCAAACGATTCGGCATTTTGGGGTCAGACCCGACGTTAAGGATTTTCGTAGGCCAGCGCTATCTAGGGTATTGATCGAAAGAGTACTCTGTAATATAGAGTTCTCTATAGTTGATGCGTTTTGGAGAGGTCGAGCCATGGCGATCCGGCTGCTGCGCGGCGTTTTGAACGGACTGAAATGGGCCCTGTGTGCGATCGGCGCCGTGGCGCTGATCCTGGCCGCGATGATCGCAACGCCGCTGCAACGGCCGCCGGAGATGCGATCGGTGTCCGATTCCACCAAGGGAATCGACTGGTCCACGCTGCCTGCACTGGAGCGCTTTCAGGCGCGCGACGGGACCTGGATCGGCTATCGCCACTATGCGCCAAGCGGCCCCGCGACCGGCGGCGGCGCCATCTTCATCCACGGCTCCTCAGGCTCCAGCGGCACCGTCAACCATGCGCTGACCCATGCCATCGCCGCGCGCGGCGTGGAGACCTGGGCGCTCGACATCCGCGGCCACGGCGGCTCCGGCACCCGCGGCGACATCGGCTATGTCGGCCAGCTCGAGGACGACCTCGTCGATTTCGTCGCCCATCTGCGCAAGACGGCGCCGGACCTGCCGCTCACTTTGATCGGCCATTCCGCCGGCGCCGGCTTCTCGCTGCGCGTCGCCGCGACGCCGATCATGCAGGACATGTTCGTGCGCACCGTGCTGCTCGCGCCCTATCTCGGCTATGACGCGCCGACCAACCGGCCGAACGCCGGCGGCTGGGCCAGTATCGACCTCCCGCGCTTCTTCGGCCTGACTGCGCTGCGCAAGCTCGGCATCGATTGCTGTTCGCAGCTTCCGGTGCTTGCGCTGGCGGTGCCGCCGACCTCGGCGAGGTACCTCGTCTCCACCTATTCCGATCGACTGATGCGCAATTTCGCGACGCGCGGTTATCGCCTCGATCTTCCCGCAACGACGCGTCCGGTCACGATCTTCGGTGGTGCGGAGGACGAGATGATGATCTCGGACAAATATGCCGAAGCCGTGCAGGCAGTGAAGCCGTCGGTCGACGTCAAGATCATCGACGGCATCAACCACATGGGCATCGTCACCCAGCCGAAGGCGATCTCGGTGATCGCCGACGACGTCGCAACGCGCGGGGGCGGGCAGTCATGATCGACAGCAAGGAGGCATCCGCCGCGCTGGCCGATATCGACGACATCGTCCAGCGCGTGAAGCAATCGCAGCTCTACGAGCTTGCGAGCCTCGCGGCGGTCTGGTGGGGCGTGCTGGTGTTCGCAGCCAATCTCGTCACCTGGCTCTGGCCGGTCTATGCGGTCTACGCCTGGGTTGCTACCGATGTCGTCGGCGTCGGCGGTCTGGTCGTGCTCCGCGTCCTCAACCCACCCCAACACCCCAATGGGAGCGCCGCCGGCATCAGGATGCTGCTGGTGCTCGTGCTGTTCTTTGCCTTCGGCTATCTCTGCACCAACGTGATCGGCCATTTCGGTCCGCGCCAGCTCGGCACGTTCTGGCCGCTCTATTTCATGCTGTTCTATACGATGGCGGGACTCTGGTTCGGTCATGCCTTCGTGGCGATCGGTCTCGGCATCGCCGCGCTGACCTTGATCGGCTTCTTCTACATCGGCGAGGCGTTTCCGCTGTGGATGGCCTTCGTCAACGGCGGCGGCCTGATCCTCGGCGGCCTCTGGATGCGGCGGATCTAGCGGAATGGCGGAGCTCGACGACATCATCCACCAGCCGCTGCGCCTGAAGATCATGGCGGCGTTGAATGCACTGCCCGCGACGGCGGGTCTTGAATTCTCGCGGCTGAAGAAGCTCACCGGCGCCACTGACGGCAATCTCGGCGCGCATATCGAGACGCTGGCCAAGGCAGGCTACGTTTCGGTGGAGAAGGCGTTCGTGGGGAAGAAGCCGCAGACCACGGTCACCGCCACCGCCGCCGGCCGCGGCGCGTTCGCGCGCCATGTCGCGACGCTGCAGGAGATCATCGCGGGGAAGCAGGTCTGACTTACCCTCCCCTGGAGGGGGAGGGTCGATCGCGCAGCGCGAGCGGGGTGGGGTGATCTTGCCACTCGGGCAGCGTCCAACGCTGAGAGAGCGTCACCCCACCCCGCTACGCATTCCGCTTCGCTGCATGCGTAGCGACCCTCCCCCTCCAGGGGAGGGTAAGATCGGCTGTACACTACACTCTGGAATGACGGGGAGGGTGGGCCGTTTCCCCTTGAGGCCCGCCGCGATTCGTGCGACCTCCGCCCTCAGCAAACCCCTTATTTCTGAGCCCTCGATGCACATTCTCCTGCTTGGTTCCGGCGGCCGCGAACATGCCCTGGCGTGGAAGATCGCAGCCTCTCCCCTGGTGACCAAATTCTGGTGCGCGCCCGGCAATGCCGGCATGGCGCGCGAGGCGGAGTGCGTGGCGCTCGATATCGCCGACCATGCGGCGGTCATCGACTTCTGCAAGCAGAACAAGGTCGAGCTCGTGGTGGTCGGCCCGGAGACGCCGCTGGCGGCCGGCATCGTCGACGATCTCACCGCGGCCGGCATCAAGGCGTTCGGGCCGGACAGGATCCCGGCCCAGCTCGAAAGCTCCAAGGGTTTCACCAAGGCCCTGTGCACCGAATTCGGCATTCCGACCGGCGCCTACAAGCGCTTCACCAACGCCAATGACGCGCGCGCCTACGTCCAGAGCCAGGGCGCGCCGATCGTCGTGAAAGCCGACGGCCTTGCCGCCGGCAAGGGCGTCGTCGTCGCCAAGACCGTGCGCGAGGCCGAAGACGCCATCGCCATGATGTTCGAGGGCGCCTTTGGCGAGGCCGGCGCCGAGGTCGTGATCGAGGAATTTCTGCCCGGCCGCGAGATCAGTTTCTTTGCGCTGTGCGACGGCGAGACCGCGATCCCGCTGGCCTCCGCCCAGGACCATAAGCGCGTGTTCGACCACGACGTCGGTCCGAACACCGGCGGCATGGGCGCCTATTCGCCGACACCGCTGGTCACGCCTGCGATCCACGACGCGATCATGGCGAAGATCATCCTGCCGACGGTCGCGGGCATGAAGCAGCGCGGCACGCCGTTCCGCGGCATTCTCTATGCGGGGATCATGCTGACGACGCAGGGCCCGAAGCTGTTCGAGTTCAACGTCCGCTTCGGCGATCCCGAGTGCCAGGTGCTGATGCTGCGCATGATGTCGGACATCGTGCCCGCCTTCCTCGCCGCCTGCGACGGGCAGCTGAAGAATTTCGATCTGCGCTGGCATCCGGAATCCGCGCTCACCGTGGTGATGGCGGCGAAGGGCTATCCCGGCGACTATCAGAAGGGCACGCGTATCGAGGGGCTCGATGACGCCGCCAAGGTCGACACCGTCGAGATCTTCCACGCCGGCACGGTTGCGAAAGACGGCGCGATCCTCGCCAATGGCGGCCGTGTGCTCAATGTCTGCGCGCTGGGCAAGACCGTGACCGAAGCGCAGGCGCGCGCCTATCAGGCCGTCGACCGCATCAACTGGCCGGACGGCTTCTGCCGCCGCGACATCGGCTGGCAGGCGGTGGAAGCCGAGAAGGCCAAGAACTAGCAGGAACTAGCAAGAGCTAGCTCAGGAAATGGTCCGTCATTCCGGACGGCGCGCGGGTACGCGCCGGTCCGAAATCCCGGCATGTTGCGCCTTCGCGCCGCCACATCGGCATTCCAGAAATGTGCAATCGGCTGTTGAGGTTAGCCGCCCCGACGATAATACCGGTACTGTGCATGGGGTTGTTTTCGACATTTTTTGTCGGGAGTGGCTCCGGCAATGACCAGACAAGGATGCAGAAAGATGTCCGATCTCGCCGACCTCTATCCCGGCTTCGCCTCCGAGTGGATCAACACCTCCTTCGGCCGTATCTTCGCGCGCGTCGGCGGCAAGGGGCCGCCGCTGCTGCTGCTGCACGGCTTCTCCGAGACGCATGTGATGTGGCACCGCGTGGCGCCGCAGCTGGCCGACAGGTTCACGCTGATCATCGCGGATCTTCCGGGCTACGGCTGGTCCGACATGCCCGAGAGCGATGCGCTGCACATGCCCTACAGCAAGCGCGCGATGGCCAAGGCCATGGTGCAAGCGATGGAGCAGCTCGGCCACGTGCATTTCGCGCTCGCCGGCCACGACCGCGGCGGCCGCGTCTCGTACCGGTTGGCGCTCGATCATCCCGGCCGGCTGTCGAAGCTTGCCGTGCTCGATATCCTGCCGACTTATAATTACTGGGAGCGGATGAACCGCGCCTATGCGCTGAAGATCTACCACTGGACCTTCCTCGCCCAGCCCGCGCCGCTGCCGGAGACGCTGATCTCCGGCAATGGCGAGTTCTTCCTGCGCTTCAAGATGGCGAGCCAGACCAAGTCGAAGACGCTGGATGCGATCGACAAGCGCGCGCTCGAGCACTACATCGCTCCGTTCCGCGATCCCGCCCGCGTGCACGCGATGTGCGAGGACTACCGCGCCGGCGCCTATTTCGACTACGACCTCGACAAGGCCGATTTCGAAGCCGGCAAGAAGATCACCGTGCCGATGCTGGCGCTGTGGGGCGGCGCCGGCATCGCCCAGGCCGCGGCGAGCCCGCTCGACACCTGGAAGCAGTGGGCCACCAACGTCGACGGCATGCCGGTGGATTCCGGCCACTTCCTCACCGAGGAGAACCCGGACGTGACGGCGAGGGCGCTGCGCGAGTTTTTCTCGGCAGGTTGAGCGCACCGCCGTACGCCAGGCATTCACCCGTCATCGCCCGCGAAGGCGGGCGATCCAGTACTCCGAGACGGCAGTGATTGGGCCGATAGGCCGCGGCGTACTGGATGCCCCGGTCAAGCCGGGGCATGACAGCGGAGCGTCGAGCAATCAGCGCCGCTCCCGAAAAAACTCCCTGAGCAGCCGCGCCGCCTCGCTCTCGCCGACGCCGGAATAGACGTCGGGCGCGTGGTGGCAGGTCGGCGAGGCAAAGAACCGCACGCCGGATTCCACCGCGCCGCCCTTGGGGTCGGCCGCGCCGTAATAGAGCCGCCGGACCCTTGCAAAGGAGATCGCGCCCGCACACATGGTGCACGGCTCCAGCGTCACGTAGAGGTCGCAGTCGACCAGGCGCTCGCTTCCGATCTTCTTGGCTGCCTCGCGCAGCGCGACAATCTCGGCATGGGCGGTGGGATCGTGGTCGGTCAGCGTCCGGTTACCGGCGGTGGCGACGACCTCGTTGTCGCGGACCACGACGCATCCAATCGGAACTTCGCCCGATTTTCCGGCATTTTCGGCCGTCAGAAGCGCCAAATCCATGAAAGAGGGGGCTTTCAAGCCTCGTATCATCCGAAGAAACCTGCTAGTAGCTGCGCCTTCAGCAGAAGTGCTTACGAGTTTTGCCTGGGCATGCGGCTCGGAACGAGCGCGCATAATGCTTAACGGCCATCCCCTTGAGTGAGATTATTCATGCCTCGCGACAGCGACAAAGACAACGATTCCCGCGGCCGGCGAGGCCCCCCCAAGGGCGGTCGCAGCGGCAAGCCGCGCGGTCCCGAGAAGAAGTTCGCCAAGCGCGGCTTCGAAGGCAAGGGCGATCGCGACAGCCGCCCGCCCCGCGGCGATCGCGAGGGCCGTCCCTTCCGCCGCCGCGAGGACGGCGATGCCCCGCGCCGCGATTTCTCCGACCGCCCGCGCTTCAAGCGCGACGACCGTGGCGGTGAGGGGCGTGGCGAGCGCAGCTTCAAGCCGCGTGGCGACCGGCCGTTTTCGGATCGTGCCTCGCGTGACGGCGAGAAGCGCCCGTTCAAGCCGCGCGGCGACCGTCCGAATTTCGACCGTGATGATCGCGCCCCGCGCAGCCGTGATCGCGATGACGCCCGTCCCGCTGGCCGCTCCAGCGACAGGAAGTTCGGCGACAAGCGGCCCTATGCGGCGCGCGGCGAACGCCCGGAACGCAAGTTCGACGGCGAGCGGAAGTTTTCGCGCGGAGGAGACCGCGGCGATCGTCCGCGCGATCGTGGCGAGCGGAGCGATTCAAAGCCGTGGCAGAAGCGCGACGATCGTCCGCGCGGTGATCGCCCTCGCAAGTCCTTCGACAAGGATTTCGGCGGCCGCGATCGTGGCGAGGAAAAGCCCTGGCGCCAGCGCGACGACCGCCGTGACAGTGGCCGCGGCGACGACCGTCCGCGCTTCTCGCGCTCGCGCGATGATCGGGGATCGGGCGATCGCCCCTTCCGCGATCGGCCGAAATTCGATCGGCCGCGTGATCGTGACAGCGAACGCGGTGAGCGTCCGAAGTTCGATCGTCCGCGCCAGCGGCCCGAAGGCCGCATGGACTGGCAGGAACATCCGCGCAGCGAAGGCCGCTTCCGCGACCGTCCGCGCCGCGACAACGAGGACGACAGCCGGATCTTCGAGAAGCGCCCCGCTTTCGGCGGCCGCGGCGCCTACCGCGAACGCGATCGGGATTTCGAGGGCCGGCCGCGCCGCGACGACGCGCCGAAGCCGAAGAAGACGGGCGAGCGCATCGCCAAGGCGCTTGCACGCGCTGGCCTTGCCTCGCGCCGCGACGCCGAGGAGATGGTCACGCAGGGCCGCGTCACCGTCAACGGCCGCGTCATCAATTCGCCGGCGCTGGACATCACCAAGAACGACGTCGTCCTGGTTGACGGCAAGCCGTTGCCGGAGCGCGAGCGCACGCGGCTGTTCCTCTATCACAAGCCACGCGGCCTGATGACGACGCATGACGACCCCGAGGGGCGTCCGACCGTGTTCGACAATCTGCCCGAAGGCCTGCCGCGCCTGATCTCGGTTGGCCGGCTCGACTTCAACACCGAGGGCCTGTTGCTGCTGACCAATGACGGCGGGCTCGCGCGCACGCTCGAGCTGCCGGACACCGGCTGGCTGCGCCGCTACCGCGTCCGCGCCCATGGCGACGTCACGCAGGCGCAGCTCGACGAGCTCAAGAACGGCGTCGAGATCGAGGGCGTCAAATACGGTCCGATCGAGGCGACGCTGGAGCGCGACCAGGGCGCCAATGTCTGGCTGGTGTTCGCGATCCGCGAAGGCAAGAACCGCGAGGTGCGCAATGTCTGCGCCCATCTCGGGCTCGAGGTGAACCGGCTGATCCGCGTGTCCTACGGCCCGTTCCAGCTCGGCGAGATCGCCGAAGGCCAGGTCGACGAGATCCGCTCGCGCGTGCTGCGCGAGCAGCTCGGCGACAAGGTGATCGAGAAATCGGGCGCCGAGTTCGACGTGCCGTCGAAATCCGCTGGCCGCGTTGACGATCCGCCGAAGAAGCCGGCCAGCAAGCGCGCCGTGATCGCCGATCGCAAGGGCCGCCGCGTCCTGGTGCAGCGCACCGGCAGCGAGGAGGCGCGCGAGCGCAACGAGATGGAGGCGAACGGCTACGGCCCACCGCGCCGTCCCAAGCGCGGCTATCACGGCAAGCGCGACCTGACGCCGCGGGACGGCGAGTAACTTTCAATGGTCGGGGCGAGGTTGATACCGTGCAAGAGGTCGTCATGGCCGGGCTTGACCCGGCCATCCACGTCTTGCTCGCATCCACGACTGAAGAACATGGATGCCCGGGACAAGCCCGGACATGACGGAGCCGTGTGATGCGTGTCGTCGGCGGTCGTTTGAAGGGGCGCAATCTCGCCTCACCGTCCTCGCGCGACATCCGCCCGACGGCGGACCGGTTGCGCGAATCCGTGTTCAACATCCTCGTGCACGCCTATGACGATCCGATCGAGGATGCGCGCGTGCTCGATCTTTTCGCCGGCACCGGTGCGCTCGGCATCGAGGCGTCCTCGCGCGGCGCGAAGTTCACGCTGTTCGTCGACAATGGCGCTGAGGCGCGGGCGCTTTTGCGCAACAACGTCGAGTCGCTCGGCCTCGGCGGCGTGACGAAGGTCTATCGCCGCGATGCCACCGATCTCGGGCCCGCGCATCCGGTCGAGCCGTTCTCGCTGGTGTTCCTCGATCCGCCCTATGGCAAGGGGTTTGCGGAGAAGGCGCTTGCATCCTTGCGTGACGGCGGTTGGCTGACGCCGGGCGCGCTGCTGGTGGTGGAGGAAGCCAAGGCCGCGCAGTTCGTGACGCCCGAAGGTTTCGAGGAACTGGAGCGGCGTGCTTACGACGACACCGAGTTCGTGTTTTTGAAGAGACCGTAGCTCCGTAATCGGTGCGTAGGGTGGGTTAGCCGAAGGCGTAACCCACCGCTTCTGTCTCCGCGGAAATCAAAGAGGTGGGTTACGTCCCGCGGTTTGCGCTTCGCGCAATCCGCGGGGCTAACCCACCCTACGGCACTACGGCATCGTCACCGCCGCCCGAACAGCTTCTCCACGTCGCTGAGCTTCAGCTCGACATAGGTCGGCCGGCCGTGATTGCACTGGCCGGAGTTCGGCGTCTCCTCCATCTCGCGGAGCAGGGCGTTCATTTCCTCGGGCCGCAGCCGCCGTCCGGCGCGCACGGAGCCGTGGCAGGCCATGGTCGCCGCGACGTGCATCAGGCGGCGTTCGAGCGGAAGCGCCTCGTCCCATTCGGCCATGTGCTCGGAGAGATCGCGTAACAAGCCGCCGGCATTGGTCTTGCCGAGCAGCGACGGTGTTTCGCGCACGGCGACCGCGCCGGGGCCGAAGGATTCGATGGCGAGACCGAACGACGCCAGCTCCTCGCTGCGCTCGAGCAGGCGCTCCACCGTGGCCTCGTCCATCTCGACGATCTCGGGGATCAGCAGGATCTGCCGCTGCACGCCGTTGGCAGCGAGCGAGGCCTTCAGCCGCTCGTAGACGATGCGCTCATGCGCGGCGTGCTGGTCGACGATGATCAGGCCGTCGCGGGTCTGCGAGACGATGTAGGTCTCGTGGATCTGGGTGCGCGCGGCCCCGAGCGGGCGATCGACGAGATCGGCCACCGGTTGGCTCTCGATCCGCACGTCGGCGCTGGGCGCGCCGACGTCGAAGGCGGCCTGGGCGCGCTCCGCAAAAGCAGGCGCGGCCGCGCCGTCGAACGACGGCATCGGTCCGACGGGGGCGGATGGTGAGGCGCGCCAATCCCAGCTCGCCGGGCGTTGCGGCGTGAACGCGGGGCGGAACGAGGACAACGCGCTCTCGCCGCTGTTCGCGGCGGTGCGGCGGCCCTCGCGCGCGAGCCCTTCCTTCAATCCGTGCACGATCAGCGCGCGGACGAGGCCGGCATTGCGGAACCGCACTTCGGTCTTGGCCGGATGCACGTTGGCATCGACCTCGCGCGGATCGAGCGTGACGAACAGCGCCAGAACCGGATGGCGGTCGCGCGGCAGGTAATCGGCATAGGCCCCGCGCACCGCGCCGAGGATGAGCTTGTCGCGAACGGGCCGGCCGTTGACGAAGAGATATTGCCCGAGCGCATTGGCCTTGGTCAGTGCGGGGGCGGCTGCATAGCCCGAGACGACGACGCCCTCGCGCTCGGCATGCACCTCGAAGGCATGGCTGCGGAACTCCGCGCCGAGGATGTCGCCGAGCCGCGTCAGACGGCCGGCGGCGCCGGGCAGGGCGGCGGCCCACGTCACCGGCGCGCGCTCTTCGCCCGCGAGCGTGAAGGCGACGTCCGGCCGCGCCATGGCGAGGCGCCGCACCACCTCGCGGATCGCCTCAGCTTCCGTGCGGTCGGTCTTCAGGAACTTCAGCCGCGCCGGCGTCGCGTAGAACAGGTCGTTGACCTCGACCCGCGTGCCATGCGCCAGCGCCGCTGGCATGATCTCGGACTTCTCGCCGCCCTCGACGTTGAGCGCCCAGGCATGCGGCTCGCTGGCGTGCCGCGTCGTGATCGACAGCCGCGCCACGGAGCCGATCGAGGGCAGGGCCTCTCCGCGGAACCCGAGCGTGCGGATCTGGAGCAGGTCCTCGTCGTCGAGCTTGGAGGTCGCATGGCGCTCGACCGCGAGCGCGAGGTCCTTCGCGGTCATGCCGCTGCCGTCGTCGGTGATGCCGATCCGGCGCCGCCCGCCGCCGTCGGTGAAGACGTCGATCCGGCTCGCGCCGGCATCGATCGCGTTCTCGACCAGCTCCTTGACCACGCTCGCGGGCCGCTCGACCACCTCGCCGGCGGCGATGCGGTTGACGACCTGTTCTGGCAATTGGCGGACGGGCATGAGGCTTACGATCTGGATTCGCGGGCAGCGTTATTCTAGGCCGTGTTGCGTCAAAAGCATGTGTTGGGCAACAGGGTCGTGGTCGCCTGGGGAAGAGGGTTGCCTATCACATTGAAGACATTGAGCGTTCGAGAAAATCGCGCAGCCGGGACGGACGGGCGTTCGGATACCGTCCTGATTGTGGGGTGCCAGCCTGCGGTGTAGCATCGTGAAAAAACGGCAACAGGACGGGAGGACGCCATGTGCCATCTCTTCGCGCACCAGCCCCAACGCGACTACGAATCCCAGACCCGCTCTCTCAGGATCGGCGGGCACTGTACCTCGATCCGGCTGGAAATGGCGTTCTGGGACACGCTTGAGGAGATCGCGGCCAAGGAGGACATGAGCCTCGGCAAGTTCCTGACCACGCTCTACAGCGAGGTGCTCGACCATCACGGCGAGGTCAACAATTTCGCCTCGCTGCTGCGATGTTCGTGCTTGATCTACCGTTCGAAGTCGATGGCGCCGGCGCAGGAGTTCAAGGCGCCGATACTCGATGCGGCCGAGTGACGAACTCGTAGCCCGGATGAAGCGAAGCGCAATCCGGGACTCGTGCCACACGTGACGGCAGCCCCGGATTACGCTGCGCTCCATCCGGGCTACAAGGCTGTATACGCCGTCATTGCGAGGAGCTCTTGCAACGAAGCAATCCAGACCGTCATCGCGGTGGGATTCTGGATTGCTTCGCTTCGCTCGCAATGACGGGGGAGATCAAATCTCCTTCTTCTGCATCGCCCCCGCAATGTAGTCCGCCTGGCGGATCGCGAGCGCGACGATGGTCAGTGTCGGGTTGCAGGCAGCTCCACTGGTGAACTGGCTGCCGTCGGAGACGAACAGGTTCTTGACGTCGTGGCTCTGGCCGAACTTGTTGACCACGCCGTCCCTCGGCTTCTCACTCATCCGGTTGGTACCGAGATTGTGCGTGCTCGGATAGGGCGGCGTCGGATAGGTCACGGTGGCGCCGACGGCGTCGTAGACGGCCGCACCCTGCTTATAGGCATGCGCGCGCATCGCGACGTCGTTGGGATGATCGTCGAAATGCACGCTCGCGACCGGCTGGCCGAACTTGTCCTTCACGACGGGGTCGAGCGTGATGCGGTTGGTCTCCTGCGGCATGTCCTCGCCGACCAGCCACATGCCGGCCATCCTGGGATAGCCGTCGAGTGCCGACGTGAAGGAACGGCCCCAGGCGCCGGGATTGAGGAACGCCGCCATGAAGGGCAGTCCGATCGACAGCGTCTCCATCTCGTAGCCGCCGACGAAGCCGCGCTTCGGGTTGTTGGCGGCTTCATCGCGGATGATGCCGGCCATCGTGGTGCCGCGATACATGTGCACCGACTTCTCGAACACCGCATAGACGCTGCCGGTCATGTGCCGCATGTAGTTGCGGCCGACCTGTCCCGACGAATTGCCAAGACCGTCCGGGAACATGGTCGAGGCGCTGTTGAGCAGCAGCCGAGGACTCTCGATCGAATTGCCGGCGACGGCAACGATGCGCGCCTTCTGGCGCTGCATCGCGCCGTTCTCGTCGGCGTAGACGACGCCGGTCACCTTGCCGCCGGCATCATGCTCGATCTTGACCGCCATGCTGCTCGGCCGCACTTCGAGGTTTCCGGTCGCCTCGCCCTTGGGGATCTCGGTGTAGAGCGTCGACCATTTCGCGCCCGACTTGCAGCCCTGGAAGCAGAAGCCAATCTGCTGGCACGAACCGCGTCCATCGCGCGGCTGGCTGTTGATGGCCATGTTGCCGGTGTGCACGGTCTTGTAGCCGAGTTTCTTCGCGCCGGCTTCGAGCACCTTGAAGTTATTGTTGCCGGGAAGTCCGGGAATGCCGTTGGTGCGGGTCACGCCCATCTTGTTCTCGGCCTTGGCGTACCACGGCTCCATCTCTGCGAGCGTCACCGGCCAGTCCAGCAGGTTGGCACCGGGAATGTTGCCGTAGGCGCTCTTCACCCGGAACTCGTGCTCGTCGAAGCGCAGCGAGGCGCCGGCCCAATGCACGGTCGAGCCGCCGACCGCCTTGACGATCCAGGCGGGCAGGCCCGAAAAATCCTTGGCGACGCGCCACGTCCCCGACGTGGTGCGCGCATCGGTCCAGGCGAGCTGGGAAAAACTCTCCCACTCGTCGTTGATGAAGTCCTGGTTCTCGATGCGGGGACCCGCCTCGAGAATGACCACCTTGACGCCCTTTTGCGCGAGCTCGTTGCCCAGCGTGCCGCCGCCGGCACCGGAGCCGACGATCACCACAACGCTGGAATCGTTCAGATCGAATTTTGCCATATGCGTTCTCCTGAACCGTTGGGTGACTTAGGCCTTCGGCAGCCAGTCGATGTCGGCGAAGCCGCGGTTGATGTAGCCGCCATGCTCGGCGGAGGAGCCCTCGTAGCCGAAGCGCGGCCAGACCTCTTTCTGGTTGTAGAGCGAGACGACGAGGTCGCCGCGCACCTTCTGGAAGAAGTCGCTTTGTTCAATCTCCTTCAGCAGCACGACGCGGTCGGCTTCCCACGGCACTTCCGCGTAGGCCACCTTGTGGCGATCGCGCGCGTTCTGGTCGAGCCGGGTGATGCCGTCGCTGATCAGCGATTTGACGGCGGGATCCTTGGCCGCCTTGCCGTCCCACGGCTTGATCGCGGTGATGTAATAGCTGTCGCCGAGCACATCGTGCGGATAGATGTCGCGCGCGACCTTCAGCAGCGTCTTCATGGTTGCGGGCGAGAGTGTGCTCGCATCCTCGGCCCAGGCATCCTCGATGCTCACGGTGACGCTGGTCGCGACGGCGACGACCGGCACGGCGGTCGCGGCGCCCTTGAGAAAGACGCGGCGGCTGTGCTTGCTTCGACGATCGACTTCTCTCATGGCATTCCTCCGTGGATTTTTATGATTTGGATTGTTGTGTTGTTCAGCCGAAGCGTCCGCCTTTCTGGATCACCTCGATCTTGTAGCCGTCGGGATCGCTGACGAAGAAGAAGCGCGCCAGCGTCTTGCCGTCGTGCTTGAAGTCGCGAAGCGGACCCGGTGCGAGCTTCTCGCGCTCGAAGCGCGCATGCTCGGCATCGAGATCGTCGACCACGACGGCGAGGTGGCCGTAGCCGTCACCGAGCGCATACGGCTCCTTGCGATCGAAATTCACCGTCAGCTCGACCTCGAAAGGTGAGGAGGGGTGACGCAGATAGATCAGGGCAAAGTCCGCGAACTTCAGATGATCGGCGACCTCCAGGCCGAAGGCGCGTCTGTAGAAGTCGAGCGCGCGTGCTTCATCGAGCACGCGGATCATGGAATGAACGGGCTTTGCCATTCAGTTCTGCTCCTTCAAATAGGCGATGATGGCTGCGCGCGTCTCCGGCTTGGCTTGCCGGTAGACCATGGTCGCGCCGGGAATGACGGCCTGCGGATTGGTCAGCCAGGCATCCAGCCTGGTCTCGTCCCAGGCGAAGTCGGCCTTTGACAGGGGCTCTGAGTATTTGAAGCCCTCGGCCTTGCCGGCGGAGCGGCCGACGATCTTCACGAGCGGCGGGCCCTGCCGCGTCGGTTCCGACAGGTTCAACGTGTGGCACACCGCGCATTGCTGCTTGAAGAGCGTGGCGCCATCCGGCGGCTTTGCGGCCGGCAATGGCATTTGCGCATCGGCAACCCTGACCAACAGCACCATCGCGGTGCACAATCCCAGCACGATCGCGCGCATCGCCAAGAATCCGCCATCCACATTCACGCTGCGCAAACTCTAGGCGGCGGCAAAGATGCGGTGGTAGTAGCGGGCTGTTTCGCTCCACGCGGAGATGTTCGTGATGTGTGCCGTTCCGCGCTGCCTTATATGCGGAGCACAATTCCGCGAAACCGCCGTCAAATCCCTAAACGTTCACCACACCATGCGCATTGCATGACGATCGCGCCGCTCGAACTCTCTATGCGATGCAATGGCCCGGTGCAGACGAGCGGCGTCGCGAGCCGCCCCGCCATTCGTCGCGAAAAAATCCAGGAGAAATGGATGAAGTTGGTGAAGACCTCGATGATCGCATGCGCTCTGTCGGCACTGATTGCGACCCCCGTTCTCGCGCAAAGCGCGCCTCCCACTGCCAAGTCCGGCGGCGCGATGCAAGGCAAGCCCGTGCAAGGCAGCACGATGGGCAGCGGCGACGAGGAGATGGATGCCCAGCCGGGCGCAGCGGGCGACAAGACCGGCATGAAGCCGACCAAAGGCACCAGAGGCACGGTCGGCACCACGGGCAGCGCTGCGCACAAGGGGACAGCCAGCGATTCCACCACGGGCGGCGCAGCCCCGTCCAAGCGTTACTAGTCCCGGGACGGCAGAGCTCCGGTCGCGCTGCGGCCGGAGTTTCTTGCTTGTCAGTCGTCGAAGCTCCGTCCGCGGCCGGCCTTGACGTCGCTGCGGCGTTTCTTGCCCTCGAGCCGGCGCTGCTTGGAGGCAAAGGTCGGGCGCGTCGCGCGCCGCGGCGTCGGCCGCACCATGGCCTCCTTCAGGATCTCGAGGAGACGGTCGATGGCATCCTGACGGTTGCGCTCCTGGGTGCGGAAGCGCTGGGCGTGGATCACGATCACGCCGTCCTTGGTCATGCGCTGGCCGGCGATGCGGGCGAGGCGCAAAGCGGCATCCTCGGGCAAGGTCAGCTTGCGCGTGTCGAAGCGCAGCTGCGCGGAGGTCGCGACCTTGTTGACGTTCTGCCCGCCCGGCCCGGAGGCGCGGACAAAGCCGATCTCGATGTCGTCCTCGTCGATGACGAGATCGCGGGATATCCGCAGCATGATGGCACCACAAAAAGGATTCGCGGTGCGCACGATAGCGGTTTTAGCGGAAGTTTGCCGCGCTCTATCCGTTCCCTCCCCCCTTGCGGGGGAGGGGCAGGGAGGGGGGTAGCCTCAAACTCCGGCGCACGTGGCTACCCCTCTCCCCAACCCTCCCCCGCAAGGGGGGAGGGAGCGCAGCGTGCCGTGTGTGAGAGCGCTCGTTACTGCGGAATGTCAGTTCGATTTCGGCGCCGTGGCTGCCGGCTGCGCGGCGGCCTGCGGGGCGCGGCCGACGACGACGGTCAGCAGGCCCTGGCCCCAGAGCCGTTTGGCGGCCGCCTTGGCATCGTCGAGGGTGACGGCGTCGACGATGGCATTGCGCTTCTCGATATAATCGATCGGCAGCTTGTCCTGCTGGTACTGCAGCAGCGCCTGGGCGAGCTTGGAGGAAGTGTCGAGCGCCAGCATCTGCGAGCCCTTGAGGTAGGACTTGGCCTCGTCGAGCTCCTTCTGCGTCGGGCCCTCCTCGGCGATGCGGCGCACTTCCTTGTCGATGGCCTCGATGGTGTCGCCGGCGCGGTCGGCGCGGGTGCCGGTATTGCCGATGAAGACCGCCGAATGCTCCATCCAGAGCAGCGATTCGAACACCGAATAGGCGAGGCCGCGCTTCTCGCGCACCTCGCGATAGAGCCGCGAGGACAGGCCGCCGCCGCCGAGGATGTGGTTGACGACATAGGCCGCCATGAAGTTCGGATCGCTGCGCTTCACGCCGGGGCCGCCGAAGGTGATGACGGTCTGCGGCACGTCGAGCGGGACGAAGGCGCGCTGCGGCGGCTTGGCCGCCTCGACGTCGGCGACCGGCGTCAGGCTGGCCTTGGCGGGCAGGCCGCCGAAGGTGTGGTCGAGCAGCTTGCCGAGGGTCGCGGGATCGACGTCGCCGACAACGGCGACTTTCAGGCCGTCCCTGGCGATCACGCGGCCGACATAGTCCTTGAGGTCGGCGATCGTGATGGTCGGCACACTGTCCAGCGTGCCGTTGGTCTGGCGGCCGTAGGGATGATCGCCGAAGGCGACCTCCAGGAACTTGCGGCTCGCCAGCGACGACGGATTGGTGGTCTCGCGGCGCAGGCCGGAGAGAACCTGCGAGCGGATGCGCTCGACGTCGGCGGTGTCGAAATGCGGCGAGGTCAGCGCGCTCCTGAGCAGGTCGAAGGCTTCGTCCTTGTTGTCGCGCAGCATGCGCAGGCTGCCGCGGAAGGTGTCGCGGGTGGCACTGAAGGAGAGCTCGATGGCGCGGCGGTCGAGCCGCTCGTGGAAGGTCTTGGAGTCGAGATCGCCGGAGCCTTCGTCGAGCAGGTCGCCGACCAGGTTGGCGACGCCCGACTTGTCCTTGGGATCCTGCGACGAGCCGCCGGCAAAGGAATATTCCATCGCGATCAGCGGCACGGTCGCATCCTGCACGAACCAGGCCTCGATACCGCCGGGCGAGACCAAACGCTGGATCTTCGCGGCCGCCTGCGACGGCGAGATGGTCGCGAGCGCGAGCGCCGCGCCGGTGACGAAAGACAGCGCGAAATGACGCGCGCGGAAAGGATAGGTCACGAACGCTTCTCCTCGCGCTTGGTGGCGGCGGTGTCCTTGATCAGATAGCCCGTCACCGAGCGCTTCTTCTCGAGCCATTTCTGCGCGGCGGCGCGGACCTGCTCGGCGGTGACGGCGCGGATGCGGTCGGGCCAGCTCCTGATGTCCTCGATCGACAAGCCGGTGGTCAGCGCGCCGCCATACCAGCGCGCCAGCACCGCCTGGTTGTCCTGGGCGTAGATCGCTTCCGCAATGAGCTGGGTCTTCACGCGCTCCAGATCCTCGGCGCGGATCGGGTTCTGCGCGATGTCGGCAATGACACCGTCGATCACCTGCTCGACCTCGGTGAAGCTGACGCCGGGCTTCGGCGAGGCCGAGATCGCGAACTGGGTCGGGTCGAGCGAGATGCTGGAATAGCTGGCGCTGGCGGAGACCGCGAGCGGCTTGTCCACGACGAGCGCGCGGTAGAGATAGGAATTGCTGCCGCTGCCCATCAGCTGCGCCAGCACGTCGAGGGCCGCGCTCTCGCCGGCCGCGGCCGTGGTTGCGGAAGGAACGAGATAATAGCGGCGCAGGTTCGGCTGCTCGACACGCGGGTCGGCCAGCGTCACGGTGCGCGGCGCCGCCGGCTCCGGCTCCTGCGGGCGGATGCGGCGCGCCGGGATCGCGGGCTGGGCCGGGATCGAGCCGAAGTTGCGCTCGACCAGCGGGCGGATGTCGGCGGCCTCGACGTCGCCGGCGATGACCAGGATCGCGTTGTTCGGCGCGTAGAAGCGGCGGTAGAAGGCGAGCGCATCCTCGCGATCGAGCTTCTCGATCTCCTGATGCCAGCCGATCACCGGACGGCCGTAGGGATGGTTGAGATAGAGCGCGGCCATGATCTGCTCGTTGAGCCGCGCATCGGGATTGTTGGCGACGCGCATGTTGTACTCTTCGAGCACGACGTCGCGCTCCGGCAGCACGTTCTCGTCCTTGAGGATCAGGCCGGTCATGCGGTCGGCCTCGAACTCCATCATGGTCGGCAGCTGCTCCTTCGGGACGCGCTGGTAATAGTTGGTGTAGTCCACCGAGGTCGAGGCGTTCTCGTTGCCGCCGACGCGGAGCACGGTCTGGGAGAATTCGCCGACCGGGTGCTTCGAGGTGCCCTTGAACATCAGGTGCTCGAGGAAGTGCGCGAGCCCCGACTTGCCCGGCGTCTCGTCGGCCGAGCCGACCTTGTACCAGATCATCTCGGTGACCACGGGCGTGCGGTGATCGGGGATCACCACGACCTGCATGCCGTTGGGAAGCGTGAAGCTGGCGGGCGGCGCCGATGTCACCGTGGTCTGGGCGAGGGCGGCACTGGTCGAGAGGACGCTCGTCGAAAGCAGCGCGGCTAGGAGGTTGGCCGCCGATCGGTAAGAGGACATCATCATCCTTATGAAAGGCCGAGCCCGGATATCCGGCTCGGAGGGCACGGCATGCTACACCGTGCGGCTGAGGCTTCGCGTCACGAAGCAGAGAACTCAACGCGTAGGCAAGTTACTGATAAGCAATTTAGGACCGCGCCGGGATGCTCGAGGCGCCGGCGCGCTCGGTCAGGATGTCGCGGTGGACGAGGAACGTTACTGTTCCTTGTCCTTGCCCGACATGATGTCGAAATAGGTCCGCTTCGTATTGTCCTTGCCGGCACCATAGGCGTAGTTCGGCGACGGCGTCTGGTAGCCCGGCGGCGGCTCGACCAGCGACTGACGCGGCGGCTCGCTGGTAAATTTCTTCTCTTCGGGAGTGCCGCCGACGCCCTTCATCATGTTCCACAGACCACCGGAGTAACCGAGCTGGGCGGGGCTGAGCGAGGGGTTGCCGTTGGTGCCCGGCTGGATCGGATCATTGGTCGTGCGCTCGGGCGCTGCGGTTCTGCCGACTTCCATCTCGGCGGGAGAGAGTGTCCGGCCGGCTTGCCAGTTCTCCGTCGCCTTGACCGCCTTTTTCCGCTGGGCGATCGCTTCCTTGCGGCGCTTCTCGTCGGGGTCCTTCGGCCAGTTCGGCGCGTTCTTGGCTTCGGTGCCCGCGGGCGGCGGCAGGTCGAGCTTCGGCGGCACCACCAGCGGCGACCGCTCGCGGTACTCGATGCCCTTCTTCTCCATGCTCTTGGCGCCGATGCCGGACATCAGGTTGTCGATGAGCTTCTCTTCGAAGGTCATGTCGTCGTCATCGTCACCGTCGTCACCGGCGCGGGCGGCGCCTGTGGACATGACGAGACCGATACCGAGCGCGACAGCGGATAATTTCAATGCCTGCCAGAATCCCCACTTGGGGTCTCGAACCATCAAACCGCTGGTCTTCGGGCTGCGCATTACCGTACCTGTTCCATATTGTGGCAGATTGCCGCTTGCGCGCGGCTGAAACCCTAGCAAAAACAAGGTTCCACTTGCCGGTCCGTATCGGCCGGGATCAGGGCGCTTTTGCGGCGGGTACCCCAAGGAAGGAATCATACAATAGCGCCGCCACCCCAGCAACGATGGCCACGTCCGCGAGGTTAAACACGTACCAATTATAGGTATTTCCGCCGATATCGATGTGAAACAGGGCGAAATCGACCACCGCGCCATAGGCCAGCCGGTCGATGCCGTTGCCGATGGCGCCCCCGATGATCAGCCCGAGCGCAACCGTGGCCAGCAGGGTGTGGGAGCGGGCCATCCAGATCGCCAGCGCCACCACCGCGATGGCCTTGACCGCCATCAGCGCGATCTGCGCCGCCTGGCCGTCATTCTGGAGCCAGCCGAAGCTGATGCCGATGTTCCAGGCCAGCACCAGGTCGAAGAACGGCATCACCTTCACCACGCCGCGCCGGCCGAGGTCGAACGCGTTGAGCAGCCACAGCTTCGAGGCCTGGTCGAGGATGACCGTGACCACGGCCGAGAGGATGCCGGCGCGGAGCGGGGTCATGCCGGGATCAGACGCTCACCCCCAACGCCTTCCATTCGCGCAGCGCCTGAGCGTCGCGCGGGGTGACGTCGGGATATTCGGCGTCCTCGCCGACCGTCGGCGAGATCTTCCAGGAGCGGGCGCATTTGGTGCCGACCGCCTTCTCCACCACGACGGCAACGCCGGGCACGGCATCGAGACGGAAGGCGTTCGCCGGCGCCTCGCCCTCGCGCACCTCGTAGTTCGAGGTGATGCAAACCTCCGCCAGATCGACGTCGAACAGCGTCATCAGCATGGCGCGGTCGGCGATGTAGATCAGCGGCGAGGCCTCGAGCGAGGAGCCGATGTTCTTGGCGGCGCGTTCGAGCTCGAGCGCACCGGTGACGACCCGGCGGACGTCGCGGATGATCTCCCATTTCGCGGCGAGCTTGTCGTCGAGGAATGCGTCCATCGCATCGGGGAACACCGTGAGATGCACCGACGGTTCGGCCTGCGGCCTGTACATCCGCCAGGCCTCCTCGGCGGTGAAGCTCAGAACCGGGGCGAGCCACTTCAGGACGGACTCGCACAACAGATCGATCGTCGTCAGCGCCGCCCTGCGCGTCGGCGAGGACGGCGGATCGCAATACAGCGTGTCCTTGCGGATGTCGAAATAGAAGGCCGACAGCTCGCTGTTCAGGAACGCCGACAGCGTGGCGACGACGGTCTTGTAGTCGAAGCTCGCGTAGGCCGCACGGACGATCGTGGCCCGCTTCGCAAGCTCGTGCAGCATCAGCCGTTCGAGCTCGGGCATCTCGGCATGAGCGACCTTCTCGCTCGCCTTGAAATGATGCAGCGTTCCGAGCATCCAGCGGACCGTGTTGCGCAGCTTGCGATAGGTCTCGATGGTGTTCTTCAGGATCTCCGGGCCGATGCGCTGATCGTCGGCATAGTCGGTCGCGCAGACCCACAGGCGCAGAATATCCGCGCCCGAATCCTTGATCACCTTCTGCGGCTCGACGGTGTTGCCGATCGACTTCGACATCTTGCGGCCGTTCTCGTCGAGCGTGAAGCCGTGGGTCAGCACGATATCGTAGGGCGCGCGGCCGCGCGTGCCCGCGCTTTCCAGCAGCGAGGAATGGAACCAGCCGCGATGCTGGTCGCTGCCTTCGAGATACATCACGGTGTCGTTGCCGCCGTCGACCTTGCGGACGATGTTGCCGAGCTGAGGGAAGTTCTGGCGGTCCTCGAGCACGAAGGCGTGCGTGGAGCCGGAATCGAACCAGACGTCGCAGATGTCGTCGACCTTCTTCCAGTCCTCGTTCGCGCGCGTTCCAAGGAAGCGCTCGCGGGCGCCGTCCATGTACCAGGCGTCCGCGCCCTCATCCATGAAGGCTTCGGTGATGCGCTGGTTGACGATCTCGTCCTGCAGGATCTCGGCCGAGCCGTCCGCCTTCTCGCGCACGAACACGGCAATCGGCACGCCCCAGGCGCGCTGGCGCGAGATCACCCAGTCCGGGCGGTTGGCGATCATGCCGTTAATGCGGTTCTCGCCCGACGGCGGCACCCATTGCGTGACCGAGATCGCACGCAGTGCGCGGGCGCGCAGGGTGTCGCCCTTCTTCGCATGGCCGTCCTCGCTGATGTCCTTGTCCATCGCGATGAACCATTGCGGCGTGTTGCGGAAGATCACCGGCTTCTTCGAGCGCCACGAATGCGGGTACTGGTGCTTGAGGCGGCCGCGCGCGAGCAGCTGGCCGCGCTCGATCAGCGCCTGGATCACGGCCTCGTTGGCGTCGCCCTTCTCGCCCTTGTCGTTGAGCACGCGCTTGCCGGTGAAGCCGGGGGCCTGCGCGGTGTAGGCGCCGTTCTCGTCGACGGTATAGGGGATCGCGGTCGAGATGCCGCGCGCATCGAGTTCGCGGCCATTGACCATCCAGACGTCGAAGTCCTCGCGGCCGTGGCCGGGGGCGGTGTGAACGAAGCCGGTGCCGGTGTCATCGGTGACGTGATCGCCGGCCAGCAGCGGCACGGTGAAGTCGTAGCCGCCGCCATAGCCTTTCAGCGGATGGGCGCATTCCACCGCATCCAACGTGTCGCCGGGAATGTCGCGCACCTTCTCGAAGGACGTGACGCGCGCCTGCTTGAACACGTCGGCGGCCAGCGCCTCGGCGAGGATCAGGAGATCGCCGGTCTTGGCCCAATTGTCCGCGGGCGCGTCCGTCACCTTGTAAAGGCCGTATGCGATCTTCGGCGAGAAAGAGATGGCGCGGTTGCCGGGCAGCGTCCAGGGCGTGGTGGTCCAGATCACGACACTTGCGGAGGCGAGGGCGCCATGCGCCGGCGAGGTGATCGGGAATTTCACCCAGACCGTATCTGACGTGTGGTCTTCATATTCGACCTCGGCCTCGGCGAGCGCGGTCTTCTCGACCACGCTCCACATCACCGGCTTGGAGCCGCGATACAGCGTGCCGTTGGCCGCGAATTTCATCAGCTCGCGCGCGATCTGCGCCTCGGCCGGATAGCTCATCGTCTGATAGGGATGATCCCAGTCGCCGATGATGCCGAGCCGCTTGAATTCCTCGCGCTGCACGTTGATCCAGTGGGTCGCGTAGGCGCGGCACTCCTTGCGGAAGGCCACCATCGCGGTGGAGTCGCGGAAATCGGGCTTCTGCTTGCCCTTCTTGCGGTAGTTCTCCTCCTCGATCTTCCATTCGATCGGCAGGCCGTGGCAGTCCCAGCCCGGCACGTAGTTGGAGTCGAAACCGAGCATCTGCTGGCTCTTGGTCACGACGTCCTTGAGGATCTTGTTCAGCGCGTGCCCGATATGGATGTTGCCGTTGGCGTAGGGCGGGCCGTCATGCAGCACGAATTTGGCGCGGCCCTCGGCTTCCTTGCGCAGCTTGTCGTAGAGGCCGATGTCGTTCCAGTATTTCAGGATCTCCGGCTCGCGCTGCGGCAGGCCGGCGCGCATCGGGAATTCGGTCTGCGGCAGGTACAGGGTTTTGGAATAGTCGTTGGCTTCAGACTTCTGGGACTTCTGCGGCTTTTCGGACATGAGGCTGACTGGCTCGGAAGGGCGCGGGAACGGATGGCGACATGGAATCGCGGGGGTGAAACGACAAAATCCCGGTCTTGCGCCGAGCCAAAGCTCAGGCGGAAGCCGGGCCGCTAATCCCTATGATGCGCCGCGCAAACATGGGCTCTCCATAGCAGCCGGGCGGAGGAAGCGCAAAGGTCCGGCAGGCCGGTTTCGGCCTCAATCGATCACGCCCAGTCGCGGAAATGCGTCGGGAGCGGCGGCCAGCATGGCGCGGGCGCGGGCGGAATCGTCGTCCATCTGGCGGATCAGAGCCTCCAGACTGTCGAATTTCAGCTCCTCGCGGATGAAGCCGACAAAGGCGCAGTCCAGCGTCTGCCCGTAGAGGTCGCCCTTGAAGTCGAACAGGAAGATTTCGAGCAGGGGCGCGCCATTGTCGAAGGTCGGCCGGCGGCCGAAGCTGGCGACGCCGTCGAGCCGCTCGGGCCCGCGGCCGACCCGGACCGCATAGATGCCGTGCTTGAGGCCGCAATTGGCATCCAGGCGGATGTTGGCGGTGGGATAACCGAGGTCGCGGCCGCGCTTCTCGCCATGGATCACCTCGCCGCTGACGAACCAGGGGGCGCCCAGCATGGTGGTGGCGTCGTCGAGGAGGCCTTCGGCGAGCGCGATCCGGATGGCGCTGGAGGACACCGGCCGCTCATCGATATCGACATGCGGCTGCACGTCGACCTCGATGCCGAGCCGGGGTGCCTCGTTCACAAGCAGGCCTGGCGATCCGACCCGTCCCTTGCCGAAATGGAAGTCGTAGCCGACCGCGATGCCGCTGACCCCGAGGCGGCGGATCAGGTCATGGTGAATGAAATCTTGCGCGCTGGTGCCGGCCCGCGCCTTGTCGAAGGTCATCACCACGGCGCCCGCGAGCCCGGTGCCGGCCAGAAGCCGTAGCTTGGCCCGCTCGTCCGTCAGGCGGAATTGCGGGGTGTTGGGGCTGAAAAACCGCCGCGGATGCGGCTCGAAGGTCAACGCCAGCGCAGGGCGGCCATGCGCACGGCCCATTTCCAGGGCCGCGGCGATCACGGCCCGGTGCCCGAGATGAACCCCGTCGAAATTGCCCATGGCGACCACGGCGCCCCGGGGAATAGCGGAATCCGGCGTGGTATCGCGGATAACGGTAAAATGCGGGGCCATCAGGGGAATTCTCGAGCCGGCGGGACCGGCCGGGACCGTGGCTTGAGCCGCCCGGCGAAGTCAAGCGGGGCGGGGTGGCCGGATTGAACGGGATTTCAATTCTTCACGGGCGACCCCAGTTAACGCGCTGTTTAAAGCCTTGGTGCTAGTCCTTGAAAAGTGGAACACCACGGGCCTCGGTCCGGGAGCTCCGATCGTAATTATTCCTGGGTATGCGTTGGGGGAGTCGAGATGGCGGTTGATTTATCGATGTCGGTTCTGGTGGTGGATGACTACAGCACCATGATCCGTATCATCAGGAATCTGCTGAAGCAGCTTGGCTTCGAGAACATCGATGATGCCAGCGACGGTTCGGCAGCGCTGAACAAGATGCGCGGCAAGAAGTACGGCCTCGTGATCTCCGACTGGAACATGGAGCCGATGACGGGCTACGACCTGCTGCGCGAAGTGCGCGCGGATCCGAACCTCGCCACCACGCCCTTCATCATGATCACGGCGGAATCGAAGACCGAGAACGTGATCGCGGCCAAGAAGGCCGGCGTGAACAATTACATCGTCAAGCCGTTCAACGCGGCGACGCTGAAGACCAAGATCGAGGCGGTCTTCCCGGACATGGCGAGCGCGTAAGCGCGCTCTTCATCCGAAACCAGCTTCTATAGAGATCGTCATGCCCGGGCTTGTCCCGGGCATGCGCGTTCTGGACGCCAGAAGGAAGGCGTGGATGGCCGGGAGAGGCGGGCGGACGCGACTCCGTCCTTCGGACGGCTATGCCTGGCCATGACGGCGACGATTGTGGCTTAGCAATTGGTCTAGGCTCGCAGCAGCTGCGCGAGCTCCGCCATCACCACTTCAATTCGCGCATCAGCGCCTTCGGCGGATGGCCGAACAATTCCGCCACCGAATTCGCGTCGAGCTGGTCGAGGCCCTCGAACTCCTCGGCATGGATGCCGCGAGTGACAAACAGGCAGTCGATGCCGAATTCGCGCGCGCCGGTCAGGTCAGTGCGGACGGAATCGCCGATCGCCAGCACCTTCCTGCGGTCGATCTGGTGGCCTTGGCGCTCGCCGGCCAGCGCCATGGCGCGCTCGTAGATCGGCCGGTGCGGCTTGCCGTAGAAGATCACCTCGCCGCCGAGCTCGCGATAGAGCTCCGCGATGGCGCCGGCGCAGTAGATCAGCCGGTCGCCGCGCTCCACCACGATATCCGGATTGGCGCAGACCAGCGTCAGCTTGCGCTCGCGCGCCTTCAGCATCATGCCGCGATAGTCTTCGGCGGTTTCCGTCTCGTCGTCATAGAGGCCGGTGCAGACGATGTAGTCCGCCTCTTCGAGCGGCGCGGTCGTCGCATCGAGGCCGCGATAGATCGAATTGTCGCGCTCGGGGCCGAGCCAGAACATCTTGCGGCCGGGATGCTCGGCGACATAGAGCCGGGTCAGGTCGCCCGATGACACGATGGCGTCGTAGGTCTCGTCGGCGACGCCAAGCTTGCGCAACTGCCGCTGCACGGAATCGGCCGGGCGCGGCGCGTTGGTGATCAGGATCACCGTACCGCCGCGGCTGCGATAGGTGTGCAGTGCCTCGCAGGCCTCGGGAAAGGATTCCAGGCCGTTATGGACCACGCCCCAGATGTCGCTGAGCACGACGTCCACGCCGGCCACGAGCTCGCGCAGGCTCTCGGCAAAATGCAGCGTGGTCATGCGCGCGACCGGTCAGATGCGGCGAGCGAGAGCCGCGTTGCCGGTGAGACGCTGGGGCGGAGGCGCCGATGACGTCGCGCCTGAGCTTTGTGTGCCGGAGCCATTGGATCCCTGACTGTCCTGCGCCTGGTTCGGCGCGGTCCCGCCGGTAGCAGATGCCCCCTCCGGCCGCAATGGCCGGGGCGGTGCGAACAGGAACCCCTGGCCGAACCGCACGTCATAATCGAGCAGATCGACCACCGCGCGCTCGCCCTCGATCCGCTCGGCGATCAGGTCGATGCCGAAGCGGCCGAGCAGGTCCGAGAGGTCGGACGGATGGATGTCCGAGGTCGAGGCCTGCCGGGGGTCGAGCAGCAGTGCGGCCGGAACCTTGATGAAGCGCACGCCGCGGTCGGCGAGCTCGCGCGGCTCGATCCGGAGGTCCGTGACGTGGTCGATCGAGAAGCGGAAGCCGCGCTGGGCGAGCGCGGCGAGGTTCTCGGTCTCGGCCGGGCCGAGATTGCGGAAGGTCGACTGCTTGAACTCCAGCACCAGCGAGGGCGCCAGTGCCCGGTTGGCTTCGAGGAAGTCGAGGCATTGCGCGAAGGTGGTGGAGTTGCCGAGCGTGGAGGCGGCAACGTTGCAGAACACGCCGACGTCCTTGTTGCGTACCATCAGGCGCCGTAGCACCTGCACACAGCGCAGCATCACCATGTTGTCGATACGCCCGATCAGCCCGGAGGCCTCGGCGATGCTGATGAACTCCTCGGCGGCGATGAGCTGGTCGCGCTCGTCGCGCACACGCGTCACCGCCTCGTAGAACCGCACCTTGCGCTGCGGCAGCGTCACCATCGGCTGCAGGAAGATGTCGATGCGGTTCTCGTCGATCGCGTTGCGCAGCGTCGCCAGCAACTGGGTCTGGTTGCGTCCGCTCGCGGTCTGGACCGCGTTCGTGGACTGGGGCGCAATCGCCGCTGCCGGCCGCGGCTGCATGGGGGGTGGTGGGGGCGGCGCGGGAAGCGGCGGCGGCGCCATGGGAAGCTCTTCGAATGTTGCCACCAGATCCATCGGCGCCTCCGGCTCGGGCCTTGCGACCGGAGCGGGGGAGGGAGCGGCGCCGGCCAGGAGGTCCTCATGAGCCGACACGGTGGTGGCGAGCTGCCTGACCAGCCCGCCAAGCTCGTTGATCTCGCCGACCACCGACTGGATGCGGTCGGAGTTGGTCGAGTTGGACGAGGCGATGCGCCCCTCCATCGCGGCCAGCCGGCGGCCGAACTCGGCGACCTGGCGGGCGAGGTCGGCGGTGCCGCGGGAAAGGTCGGCGATCTGGCCGCCGACGTCGCTGCGGTCGCGCAGCCGCATCGACACCGCGTTGTAGAGGATCAGGAAGGTCAGCGCGGTCAGCGCCACGATCGCGGATTCAGTTCCGCTGATGCCGGCGACCGCGTAGAGCACGAGCCCGAGCGAGGCCGCGACCAGAACCATGCAGATGGCGATGAAGATCGTCGAAATGCGAATCATGCCGCGCGTTACGCCTCAAGAGCTGACTGCCTCACCCGGGAAAACACGGGCCTCTGTGCGGTCCCGTCACGCCTCATGCTCCCCCAAGCATCGCAACCCTAACATCATTGTTGATTCGAGGGGATAGCGGCTTGTTTGCGGCTCAGCTCAGTCCAGCCCGGCGAAAGCCTTCGAGGTAGCGCTCGCGGTCGGCGGCAAGCTTGATCGGCATGAACTCGGCGATCCAGGCCAGCGAGATGTTCGGCTGGGCGCGGCGGAGTTCCTTCAGCGCGGCGTGGGCGATCCCTGTCTGTCCGGCCATGCCGGCAGCCGCGGTCAGTACCCGGTGCCCGCCGACGAAGTCGCCGCGCTGGCGCAGCGACTCCTGTGCAAGCCGGATTGCTTCGGCGTAATCGCCGCCGAGGAAGCGGGCATAGGCGGCGATGCCGAAATAGACGGGGGCGTAGGGATCGCGCGGGCTGAGCCGGATCGCCCGGCGCGCCGCCTCGTCGGCCTCCTGCCAGCGGCCGCAATAGCCGAGCGCCAGGCCATGATAGCCCTGCGCCAGCGCGAAGTTCGGGTTGAGCCGTAGCGCCGTCTCGAACTCGGCCACCGAGTCCTCGAACCGCCGCGCGAACAGGTGGACGTGGCCGAGCGCGTTGTGGGCCCAGGCGTCCTCGTCGTCGGCGCGGATCGCCGCCCGCGCGGCGCGCTCGGCCGCGGGTAGGGCCGTTGTCATCTCCATCCAGCCCATATGCGCGGTGAACATGTAGCTGGTGCCGAGCAGCCCGAGTGCCTTGCCGTAGCTCGGGTCGAGCGCGATCGCCTTTTCGAGCAGCGCCTGCGCCACGACGTGATCCTGCCGCGTCACCCGCCAGTAGTGCGAGAGCGCGCGCATCACGAGGTCCCAGGCGTCCATGCTGTCGGGCGGCTTGCGCTGGGCGCGAAAGCTCTCGGCGGCATAGAGCTGCGGCTCGATCGCGGCGACGATCGCCTCGGTGATCTCGTCCTGGACCGCGAAGACGTCGGCGAGCTCGCGATCGTAGCGCTCCGCCCAGAGATGGCTGCCGGTGGCGACGTCGTTGAGCTGCGCGGTGATGCGGACGCGCTCGCCCTCCTTGCGGACGCTGCCCTCGACGACGTAGCGCACGCCGAGCTCGTCAGCGATCTGCCGCAAGTGGACCGCGCGGCCCTTGTAGATGAAGGAGGAGTTGCGCGCGATCACGAAAAACCAGCGCAGCTTCGACAGCGCGGTGATGATGTCCTCGCTGATGCCGTCGGAGAAATAATCCTGCTCGGCCTCGCCGCTCATGTTGGTGAAGGGCAGCACCGCGATCGCCGGGCGATCGGGCAGCGGCAGGCCGGCCGGCGGCGGCGCGCGCCACGCGTCTGCCTCGACCGGCTTGGCGGCGGCGCCGGCCAGCTCGGTCACCGCACCGACGAACCGCACGCCCTTGCGCGCGATGGTGCGGATCAGCCGCTGCTCATCGCCATTGTCGCCGACCGCGCGTCGCGCTGCGTTGATCCGGCTCGTCAGCGTCGATTCCGAGACGACGCGACCGTTCCAGATCGCATCGAGCAGATTGTCCCGCGTCACCACGCGTTCGCGATGGCGGATGAGATAGGTCAGGAGGTCGAACACTTGCGGTTCGAGCGCGACGAGCGCGTCCGCCTGCCGCAATTCGCGGCGCTCGGGGTCGAGCAGGAAATCCTCGAACTGAAACGTCACGCGTCCCCCTCGCTCCCGTCCGGAAATCAAGGTGCTCTCAGCGTAAAATAACGCCGCTCTCAAGGCCAGCGAGCCGCATGCGCCCTATCGTCCCGGCGTTTTCAACCGCAGGAGATTGCCATGTCGACATCCGCCGCACTCAAGCCCTCCGCAGCCCAGCCCGATCTTGCCGCCGTCAAGCAGCGCCAGCACGGCGCCTGGTCGTCGGGCGACTATGCCGTCGTCGGCACCACCTTGCAGATCGTCGGCGAGCAGCTCTGCGAGGCACTCGACATACGCGCCGGCAGCAAGGTGCTCGACGTCGCCGCCGGCAACGGCAATGCGACGCTGGCCGCGGCGCGGCGCTGGTGCGACGTCACGTCCACCGACTACGTGCCGGCGCTGCTCAAGCGCGGGCGTGAGCGCGCGGCGGCCGAACATCTCACGATCGAATTCCGCGAAGCTGACGCCGAAGCGCTGCCGTTTGCCGATGCCAGCTACGACGTCGTGCTCTCGACCTTCGGCGTCATGTTCACGCCGGATCAGGACAAGGCGGCCTCCGAGCTCGCACGGGTCTGCAGATCCGGCGGCAAGATCGGCCTCGCCAACTGGACGCCGCAGGGCTTCATCGGCCAGCTGTTCAAGACCATCGGCAAGCATCTGCCGCCGCCGGCCGGGGTGAAGTCGCCGGCGCTGTGGGGCACGCCGGCGCGCCTCGATGAGATGTTCGGCGGTCAGGCCGCGGAGATCGCCGCCGAGCCGCGCATGTTCGTGTTCCGCTATCGCTCGGCGGAGCACTGGCTCGAGATCTTCAAGACCTTCTATGGGCCGACGCTGAAGGCGTTTGCCGCACTGGACGAGACCGGCCAGGCCGCGCTGAAGCGCGATCTGCTGGCGCTGCTCGGCGAGTTCAACCATGCCGACGACGGCACCATCGTCGTGCACAGCGAATATCTGGAAGCCGTGATCACCAAACGCTGACGCGCTCGCGATGCGGCCGGGCCGGTCTCCGGCCCGGCCGCATCGATTCAGGACGGTGCAGCGGCGCCGACCGTGTCGGCCGAGACGGCTTCGCGGGTGCCGAGCGGCTTGGGCGGCCCGGTGGTGGTGTCGCGCAGGGTCTGCCGCTCGATCTCCGAATTGAGCTCGGCGCCGAACATGACGACGATCGCCGACATCCACATCCACATCATCAGGCCGATCGCCGCGCCGAGCGAGCCGTAGGTCGCGTTGTAATTGGCGAAGGCCGAGAGATACCAGGAGAGCAGCGACGATCCCGCGATCCAGAGGATGGCAGCCGCGAGCGCGCCGACGCTCAGCCATTGCCAGCGCGGCGCGTCGCGGCTGGGCGCAAAGCGGTAGAGGATGGCGAGCGCCGCCAGCAGGATGACGAACAGCAGCGGCCATCGTGCCAGCGCCACGATCAGCTTGCTTTCGGGCGCCATGCCGAGATGGTCGAGCGCGAGCGGGAAGGCGACCACGGCGCCGACCATCAGCAGCAGCGCCACGATGCCGCCGACCGTGAAGGCCAGCGACACCATGTTCAGCCGGATGAAGCTGCGCTTCTCGCGCTCCTCATAGGCGACGTTGAGGGCGTCGAAGATGGATTTCACGCCGGCATTGGCGCTCCAGACCGCGAGCACGAGGCCGACGAGGAAGGTGACGCCGAGCGTCGCATTGCCGTTCGAGACGACGCGTCCGACCTGCTCGGCGACGATCTGGAACGCGCCCTCGGGCAGCATCATCGCGAGCGTCTGCAGATTGTCGGTGATGGTCGAGGGATTGGCGAACAGTCCGTAGGACGAGACCAGCGCGGTCACGGCGGGAAAGATCGCGAGCAGGCCAAAGAAGACGACACCGCCTGCGGTCGCCAGCAGGCGGTCGTCGTCGATGCGCTGATAGGTCCGCCAGAAGATATCCTTCCAGCCGGCCCAGGGAATTGTGAACGGGCTTTTCGAGTGCCGGCCACGGCCGGGTTGCGCGGCCGCCTTCACCGGGTTGGTTTCGGGCGAATTGGCCTCGCTGTTGCGGTGGTCAGGCGGAGGTCCCGGACGGATCAGGCCGGTGTCCTGGAAGTAGCGCTCCGCCGTCAGCACGAAGACGGCTGTGGCTGCCACCAGCAGCCAGCTGTCGATCTGTTCGGAGCGCCGCACCAGCATGTCACGTCTCCAGACGGTGCCCGTGGCGTCGCCGGCGTGCCGCCGTGACGCCCAGCAGCCCGACCGCTGCGAGCATCAGGCCAAGCTGCACGGGCCGGTTGGTGCGCACTGACGAGGTGTTGCCATGACTCTTGCCGGTGGGTCCGCCACGATCGCGTTCGCCGGGTCCGAGCGGCACGAGGGGAATCGTCGTCGCCACCTCCTTCACCGCCTCCTTGACTGTTCCGCGCGGGATTCGCGGCGTCGCGATCGCCACGCGCAGCCGGCTCGCAAGCGGCACGATCGGCTTGGCCTTGCGCCTCATCTGCATCATGGCCACCCCGGCACAGACCGCAGCCAGCACCAGCAGCACGGCGCCGACGGCGCCAAAGCCCCAGAATTGCCCGTAGTGGATCGCGACCCAGCGGTACAGGGCGATCAGCCCCACGAAGAATGCCGCGACGACGAAAACGCCCGCGACCGCGAACAGCCCGCCGGCCACCGCGTAGGACGTCACCTTGCCGGTGGCGTGGCTGGTCTGGTCACGCAGATAGGATTGAGCGGCGCGTTTGACGTGATTGAGCTTGAGCGCCACGCCGGCGCGCAGCAATTCGCCCGATGGCGCGAGCATGCGGACATCCTCCGAGAGCGAGACAATGCAACGGGGGATGAACGTGGCGGAATTTGACTTGTTCCGTGCGGGACGGCGATCGCGATGACGGATCAGCCGAGATCGGCGGCCGCGATCCAGAACACCTCGCCCTCGGAGTCTTCCGTGTCCAGCCAGAGCAGCGGCAGTTCCGGAAAGGCCTCGTCGACCAGGTCGCGGCCGCGGCCGATCTCGCAGATCAAGCCGCCATTCGGCGTCAGATGATCAGGGGCGTCCGCCAGGATCCGGCGCACCACGTCGAGGCCGTCGGCGCCGCCGTCGAAGGCGAGCTTCGGCTCGGCCCGGCATTCCGGCGGCAGCGCGGCCATGCCGTCCGCATCGACATAAGGCGGGTTGGTGATGATCAGGTCGTATCGCGCATCGCCGAGCGGGGCGAACAGATCGCCGCGATGCAGGCTGACCCGCTCCTCGAGGCCGTGCTCGCCGACATTGCGCGCGGCAACCTCGAGCGCACCCTTGGAGATGTCGACGGCATCGACCTCAGCGTTCGGGAAATGATACGCGGCGAGGATCGCCAGGCACCCCGAGCCGGTGCAGAGATCGAGCACGCGCTCGACCGCCGTGGGGTCGTCGATCAACGAGCCGGCCTCGCCGTCGCCGCCGAAATGCGAATCCAGGAGCTCGCCGATGAAGGAGCGCGGAACGATGACGCGCTCGTCGACATAGAAGGGCAGGCCGCGCATGTAGATCTTGTTGACGAGGTAGGCGGCCGGTTTGCGCGTCGTGACGCGCCGATGGATGAGGTCGAGGATGGTCTTGCCTTCCGCGGCGGTGACGCGGGTGTTGGCGAAGGCCTCGAACTGCTCGGGGTTGAGATGCAGGGCCTCGCCGACCAGGAAGGCTGCTTCCGCGACCGGGTCGGTCGTGCCATGGGCAAAGGCGAGATTTGCCTCGACGAAGCGGCTCACGGCGTAGCGGACGAAGTCGAGCAGCGTGACGAGCTCGCCGGGTCCCACTTTCGCAAGCTTCGGCGCGGCGCGGCCGCGCGCGGTCTTTTTCGCAACTTTTGCCATCAGGATTTGGTCCAGCGTGCGGCGGCCTCGTCGTCACGGGCGTGGGCCTCGACCCAGCCGGTGCCGGTGGCGCTCTCTTCCTTCTTCCAGAACGGGGCGCTGGTCTTGAGGTAATCCATCAGGAACTCGGCGGCCTGGAACGCGGCCTGGCGATGCTGCGAGGCGGTCAGCACCAGCACGATGTTCTGGCCCGGCATGAAGCGCCCGACGCGATGGATGACCGTGACGCCGTTGAGCGGCCAGCGCGAGACGGCCTCGTCGGCATGGCGCCTGATCTCTTCTTCGGCCATACCCGGATAATGCTCGAGCGTGAGCGCTGCGACCTTGGCGCTGTCGTCGTCCGCGCGGCAGATGCCGGAGAAGCTCACCACCGCGCCGATGTCGGTGCGGCTTTTTGTCAGGACCGCGATCTCGCGCGCGATGTCGAAATCGTCTTCCTGAATGCGGATGGTGACGGGGCAGCTCATCGGCCTAGCCGCCGGTCATCGGCGGGAAGAACGCGATCTCGCGGGCGCCGGCGATGGTTGCGTCGGACTTGACGTGAGCGTGGTCGATCGCGGCGCGGATCACCTTGGGCTTCTCGAACGCATAGGCATAGGCCTCGCTCCGGCCGGACAGCCAGGAGATCAGCTCCTCGACGGTGCGCACGGTCGCCGGCGGCTCGATGGTTTCCTCGGCCTTGCCGACGCGCTCGCGCACCCAGGCGAAATACTTCACCCTCATCCCTCATCCTCCTTGATGAGGTGATGGATGCCGGCGCGGAAATAGTCGTAGCCGGTGTAGATGGTCAGGATCGCGGAAGCCCACAGCAGCGCCAGCCCGATCATCGAGACCACGGGCACCACCTCGTCGCCGGCGGGGCCCGCGAGCAGGAAGCCGATCGCAACCAGCTGGACCGTGGTCTTCCACTTCGCAAGCTTGGTCACGGGCACGCTGACACGGAGCGCGGCGAGGTATTCGCGCAGGCCCGACACCAGGATCTCGCGGCACAGGATCACGATGGCGGCCCACAGCGACCAGCCGTGGATGATGCCGTCGGCGGCCAGCATCAGCAGGCAGGAGGCGACCAGCAGCTTGTCGGCGATCGGGTCGAGCATCCGGCCGAACGCCGATTGCTGATTCCAGATCCGCGCGTAATAGCCGTCGAGGTAGTCTGTGACCGCAGCCGCGATGAAAATGGCGACCGCGAGCCACCGCAGCCACAGCGGCTGATCCAGGATCGACTGCGCATAGATGCATCCGACCACGACCGGGATCGCGGCGATCCGGCCATAGGTCAGGATGTTCGGGAGGGACATCGCGCGGCTGGTCGTCCCTCGTGTCGTGGCGATGTTCATCCGTCCTACCAATACCGCTCAAGGCTGAAGGTCAACCGTCCCGCTCACAAATGGGATGCGGGATGCGACGTCCTTATGACCGCGGTCCCCCTTTAGTTCACCCCGGCTGGGGATGGAAATACTCGAAAATCCTGCGGGCGCTTTCGGCGCTCACCCCCGGAACCTTGCCGAGATCGGCGATCGAGGCCCGTTCGATCTCCTTCAGGGTTCCGAAATGGTGCAGCAAGGCACGTTTGCGTGACGGGCCGATGCCCGGAATCTCCTGCAAACCGGCCTCGCGGATGTCCTTCTTGCGCAGCTTGCGGTGCGAACCGATGACGAAGCGGTGGGCCTCGTCGCGCAGGCGCTGGATGAAATAGAGCACGGGATCGCGCGGCTCCAGCTTGATCGCCTCGCGCTCCGGCATGAACAGGGTCTCGCGGCCGGCATCCCGGTCCGGCCCCTTGGCGACCGACATCAGCGACACCTGGGTCAGGCCGAGATTGGCGAAGATCTCCCTGACCGCGTTGAGCTGGCCGCGGCCGCCGTCGATGATCACGAGGTCGGGCCATTGCGGGAAATCGTCGTCCTTGGCCTTGCCGCCGGCGTCCTCGGGCGGATTGATCAGGCGCTTGAAGCGGCGCTCCAGCACCTCGCGCATCATGGCGAAGTCGTCGCCCGGCGTGATCCCTTCCGACTTGATGTTGAACTTGCGGTACTGGTTTTTCACGAAGCCGTCGGGGCCGGCGACGATCATGGCGCCGACCGCATTGGTGCCCTGGATGTGGCTGTTGTCGTAGACCTCGATGCGCTTGGGCGCCTGCGGCAGGCTCAGCGTCGCGGCCATGGCCTCCAGCAGCCGGCTCTGCGTTGCGGTGTCCGCGAGCTTGCGGCCGAGCGCCTCGCGCGCATTGGTCAGCGCGTGGGCGACGAGCTCCTTCTTCTCGCCGCGCTTGGGCGTGGAAACCTCGACCTTGTGGCCGGCCTTGGTCGCGAGCGCGTTGGCCAAGAGCTCGCTTTCCTCGATCTCGTGCGAGAGCAGGATGTTCTTCGGCGGCGGCTTGTCGTCGTAGAACTGGGCGAGGAACGAGCCGAGCACCTCTTCCGGCGTGAAGGTCTTCTCCGCGCGCGGGAAATAGGCGCGGTTGCCCCAGTTCTGGCCGGTGCGGAAGAAGAACACCTCGACGCAGAAGAAGCCGCCCTCCTGGTGGACGGCGAACACGTCGGCTTCCTCCACCGTGCGCGGATTGATGCCCTGCTGCGACTGGATCGCCGACAGCGCGGCGAGACGGTCGCGGTAGAGCGCGGCGCGCTCGAATTCGAGCTCGCCGGAGGCCTTCTCCATCTCGCCGGCGAGCTCCTGCTTCACCGCGTGGCTCTTGCCGGAGAGGAAGTCGCTCGCCTCGCGCACCAGCGTCGTATAGCCGCCGAAGTCGATCTCGCGGGTGCAGGGACCGGCGCAGCGGCGGATCTGGTAGAGCAGGCAGGGGCGGGTGCGGCTCTCAAAGAAGGAGTCGGTGCAGGAGCGGATCAGGAACGCCCGCTGCAACGCCGTGATGGTGCGGTTGACCGCCCCGGCGGAGGCGAACGGGCCGAAATAGCGGCCGGGTCGCGTCTGCGCGCCGCGATGTTTCAGGATCTGCGGCGCCCAATGGTCGCCGGTGATCAGGATGTAGGGAAACGACTTGTCGTCGCGCAGCTGCACGTTGAAGCGCGGCCGCAGCTGCTTGATGAGGTTGGCTTCCAGCAGCAGCGCCTCGGTCTCGGTGTTGGTCGAGACGATCTCCACGGTCACCGTGGCCGCGATCATGCGCAGGATGCGCGCCGGCTGCGGCGCGCTCTGCCGCGCATAGTTGGAGAGGCGCTTTTTGACGTTCTTGGCCTTGCCGACATAGAGCACGTCGGCATTGGCACTGAGCATGCGGTAGACGCCGGGCGAGGTCGGGGCGAGCCGCACCGCGCGCTCGATCGCCTCATGGCCGGTCGCCAGCGGCTCCTCGCCGACGGCGCCGCTGTCCTCGAGGATGTCGGGCAGCAGCGCATCGTCCTCGTCCTCGCCGCCGGTGCTGGCGGGATCGAGATCGGGCGGGGCCAGGCTCTCGGGCGGGGCGTCCGCTGTCGCGCCGCGGGGCGATTTGCGCGTGCGTGCGTCGTCCGGATTGTCGGTGGAATCGTGAGCCATGGAGCGAATTTAGGCGCTGGGGGTGCCGATTTGAAGTTCCGGCCGTGCGGCACGCACAGGATGGCGGCGCAGTTCCCGGTAACGCTTGCTTAAGCCTGTTAATAGCGCGGTAACCCGGCTTAACAGGCCTTTAACTTAAAACTCTCGATAAATCCTACGCGAAAAGGTCGTGGTTCCGTAACCATGCGCTTTTGCCGCGCGGCGGCGCAGGCAGCGCAAGGGGACAGCAGTTGCGTTGGAGAGTGTGATGAAGAGGTTCGTCTTGGGCGCAGCCGCGTTGGTTGCTGCCGGCTGGACAGCTTCGGCAGAGGCCGCCGATATGAACTATGGCGGGCGTGCCCCCTATACCGTGAACCAGCCGCTGAATGCGTATAGCTGGGCCGGTCCCTATCTCGGCGGCAACATCGGCTATGAATGGGGTTCTGTCAGCAACAGTCCGGTCAAGCCGTCCGGCTTCGCCGGCGGCGTGCAGGCCGGCTACAATTTCCAGAACGGCCCGTTCGTGTTCGGCGTCGAGGGCGACATCCAGGCCGCGGGTGCCGACGACACCTTCGCGCCGTGGAAGTTCTCCAATCCGTGGTTCGGCACCCTGCGCGGCCGCGCCGGCTATGCCTTCAGCAACGTGCTGTTCTACGCCACCGCTGGTCTGGCCTTCGGTGAGCTGCGTGCGCAGACCTTCGGCTGGACGGAGTCGCACACGACCGCCGGCTGGACCATCGGTGCCGGTGCGGAAGTCGGCTTCGCGCCGAACTGGAGCGCCAAGCTCGAATATCTCTACATCGATCTGTCGACGAGTCAGTTCGCGATTACGGGCGTCTCAAACGGCTATAGCGCCAGCGTTGTGCGCGCAGGCGTGAACTATCACTTCTGATAGCTGAAGAAGAAAATACCGGACCACAGCCTCCCGGCCGCTCGCGGCCGGGATTTTTTTGCGCCAGATACTTTCGCACCCAGTACTTTCGCGACAGGTGCTTCGCGTCAGACGTTCGCGGGCAATTCCGCTAGGACAGGATCACCAGGTTGACCGCCTTGGGACCCTTTCCCTTCTTGTCCGGTTCGACTTCGAAAGTAATGCGCTGTCCTTCGGCAAGATCTTTCAGTCCCGCACGCTCTACAGCCGTAATGTGAACGAAGACGTCGCGACCGCCATCATCAGGCTTGATGAAACCGTAGCCGCGCTCGCCGTTGAAGAACTTAACTGTTCCCGTCATGGCCATCGGGAAACTCCCCCTCATTGCTCCTCCGTCGCGACGCAGACGCACGTCGCAACATGACCGGGCCCTACGAAGCCCGGGAGAGCTGGCCATCCTTCGTCGGACCCAACGGTCCGGCGGGATCTTTCTTAGGCCTTCACTCCGCCGCAACCATTCGCGGAAGCGGAACGTAAAGCCAGTCACGGAAACAGCATAATACGGTTCTTTGCAGATTGACTATGGCTACTGCATATTTTTCCCAAGAATGCCGGAGTGTTACGACTGTTTGGGTACCTCCAATCGGAATCTGGCAGCGCCGCCTTGGCCGAGCGGCATTTCCAGCTCGGGCAGGATGGTCTTGAGTTCGCCTTGCAGCGTGTAGGGCGGATTGACGATCAGGAGCCCAGTCGAGGTGAGAGGCCCGCCATCGGCTTGCGGTGCAGCGCTGAATTCAAGGCGCAGGCATTTGCCCGGCGGTTTTGCTGCGGCTGCGAGGCGCGCCACGGATTGTGCCAGCGTGTCGGTGGCACGCCGGTTCTTGGCGGGATACCAGATTACATAGATACCGGTCGGCCATTTCGTGAAGGCTGTCGAGAAGGCTTCGCCCAGCCGCTCGAATTCGTCCTTGGCCTCGAATGGCGGGTCGATCAGCACGAGTCCGCGCCGCTCCTTCGGCGGCACGAAGGCCGGTAGCGCCATCCAGCCGTCGAGATCGACCACGCGCGCCTGCTCGTCGCGGCGCAGCACGTCGATCAGCGCCTTGCGCGCCTTCGGCTCGAGCTCGCAGGCAACGAGGCGGTCCTGCGGCCTGAGCAGGCCGCGCGCAATCAGCGGCGAGCCCGGATATGCTTTGAGCTCGCCCTTCGGATTGAAGGCGCGAACGATGTCGAGATACGGCTTGATCAGCGCCACGGTGTCGTTCGACAGGCGCGCCTGCATCAGCCGCGCGATGCCGGTCAGCCACTCGCCGCCGCGCCGCGCCTCGTCGCTTTCGAGATCGTAGAGCCCGGCGCCGGCATGGGTGTCGATGACGCGGAACGCGGCCGGCTTGTCCTGCAGGTAGGTGATGATGCGCGCCAGCACGATGTGCTTGATGACATCGGCGAAGTTGCCGGCATGGAAGGCGTGGCGATAGTTCATGGGAAGAGCACTACGCCACGTGATGGCTTGAGCAAAGAGGCACGATCGCGTGTCCCGGACGCGGTGCAGCGTGTAACGCTGCGCCGCTGAGCCGGGACCCGGGGGCTGCAGAGTCCCGTGTAGCATGAGCCCCGGCTCTGCAGCGCATCGTCAAAGAGACGCTGCGCTGCGTCCGGGGCAAGAGCATTTGCTCTACCCACCCCTGATCGGCGGCATCGTCACGTGGTCGCGACGGCAGGCGCGGCGGTCGATCTCCTCGCAGGCGCGGAATTGCAGGTCCTTGCTGAGGCAGATGCGCACCTCGGACAGCCGCGTCCGGTTGCAGGTGACCGAGACGGCGGCACTGCTGAGGCCCGGATTGGCCTTGATGAAGGCCTCCTCGACATCGCCGGGCGCCACGGTCTTGGCCTGCGTTAAATCGAGATATTCGGCCGGGATCTTGATCGCGGCGCGCGCCTTGCGGATCGTCTCGAAATAGCTGCGATCGGCGAGCCCCGAGCAGGTGCCGTGCTTGTCCCACTCGTTGAAGATCAGGCCCGGCGCCGGCATCAGGTCGAGCATCGAGGAGACGATGCTGCGGTTCAGCCGCGGCGCCGGCCGCTGGCAATATTCGGGAAAGCCGTTCTCATATTGCGGCCACAGCCCGTGCACCACGAAGGCATAGGGCCGGCCGCTGCACTGGATCTGCGAATTGCGGCCACGCTCGGCGGCTTCCTCGCAGAACGAGGGCGACCATGACAGCGACAGCACGTAGAAGTCGAATTCGCCGGGCGCGTTCTGCCGCTTGTCCTGCGCCTTCGCGCCGCCGGCGAGGGTTGCCAACCCGGCAGCAAGGGTCAGCGAGATCATCAGACGGGAGAACGAATGCAATCTGGAATGAAACATGGCAACGCCCCTCAACTAGACTGTGCAAAGGAGCCTAGCAGGCAATAAGAACATTTCAAGAACAAAATCGACGCCGGCGCCGTGCGGCCGCTTGATCGGGCCGAATCAGTCTCAGGGCTTCAGGGCTTGGCGGCGCGGCAGGCCGGGTTGTAGGCCCAGTTGCGGTCGAGCCCGACCACGCACCATTCGACGCCGTTGCCGTAGCCGGCAAAGCCGCCATCCTCGATGATCGAGAAGTGCACCCTGCGCACCTTGCCGTCCGTGAGCATGGCCTCGCCGGTGCAATAGCGGCGCGGAATGTTGTCGGACTGCCAGGGCCGGAACGCGACCTCGTGAACGGCCGAGAAGCCCGTGATCTTCAACGGGGAATTCCAGAAGGAGCTTTCCTTCTCCCAGAACTGGGTGGCGATCGTCGGCAGCGCCTTGTCGCAGTCGGCGACCGCGCCATCATACCGCGGTCCGTTCAGCCAGAAGTTCAGCTCCAGCGGATTGGCGGCCTTGGCCTCGCCGAGCGAGAACGCCCCGAACATGAGGCCGAGCACGGCGGCGAAGCGGAGCGATTTCAGGGAGAGGGCGCGCATGGGCAATCCGGACAGCTGGGTCTTACGAAGCCCGGACGGTGCCGCGAAGGCAAGGGGAGGTCAAGTGCAGCGCGGCAACACTTGGCCAGGAGTTGATCACAACGGCGCAGTCGCCGGCCTTCGGTTCTTTTCACTTCCGTCCCGGCACCGTAAACTGGCGCCAACCAATTGGAGTGACGGGAATGCGAATCATTGCGGCCGCGGGCCTTCTTGCCCTGGGGATGATGGCGAGCCAGCCGGCGCGCGCGGATCTCCTCCCGGTACCTCCGTTCAAGGGCAACGACACCGGCGGCATCATCGCCTATTCGATGGCGACCCAGGTCGATGCGCGGCAGGTCGCGGTCGATCACTGCGCGCGTTACGGCAAGGTCGTCAAATTCCTGGGCGTGCAGGCCTATGAGGGCGGGTACATCTCGTTCTCCTGCCGCTGGGTGCCCTATGGCGCCGCCGAACGGCCGATCCGCACGCTGTACTGAGGCGCCGTCGCAGCGCCGTACTTTCTCTGCCGGGAGCCTACTCACATGACGCGCAAACTCGCTTTGCTCGGCTCGACCCTTTGCGTTGTGGTGTCGGCAGGCAGCGCCTGTGCCGACGATCTGCCCGTGCGCAAGGCCGGCCTCTGGGAGTTGAAGCTGGTCACCACCGGCTCGCCCGTGCCCGAGATGACCATGCAGCACTGCACCGACGAGACCGTCGACAAGGAGATGAGCAACAACGTCTCCCCGATGGCCAAGCAGATCTGCGCCAAGCAGGACATCAAGAAGACCGCGACCGGCTATGTCAGCGATTCCGAATGCAGCGTCGCCGGTGTCAGCACGACCTCGCATGCCGAGATCACCGGCGACTTCAATTCGGCCTATACGGTGAAGTCCACCTCGCACGCGCAAGGCGGCGTCGCCGGCGCCGCGGGGCGCGATAGCACCATGACGGTGCAAGCCAAATGGCTGGGCGCCTGCAAGGCGGACCAGAAGCCCGGCGACATCGTGATGCCCGGCGGCTTCAAGATGAACGTGCGCGACATGGACAAGCTGAAGGCGCTGCTGCCGAAGTAGGGTTCTTCCCCTCTCCCCCTGTGGGAGAGGGTGGCTCGCCGCAAAGCGGCGAGACGGGTGAGGGGTATCTCTCCGCGAATTCAAATGAGAGTTGGACGCGCGGAGAGATACCCCTCATCCGGCGCTTCGCGCCACCTTCTCCCACAAGGGGAGAAGGAAGATCGCGCCTACACCGGTATCCTGACGCTCGCCCGCAAGCCGCCCATCGGGCTGTCGCCGAGCGTGATGTCGCCGCCATGGGAGCGCGCGATGTCGCGTGCGATCGCAAGGCCAAGGCCGGTGCCGCCCTCGTCCTGGTTGCGGGCGTTGTCCAGCCGCAGGAATGGCTTGAACACCTCTTCGCGCAGATGAGCGGGAATGCCGGGGCCGTCGTCGTCGATCGTGACGGTCAAATAACGGTGATCGCGCTGGCCCGTGATGGCGATCGCCTTGCCGTAGCGTGCCGCGTTGGTGACGAGGTTGGCGAGGCAGCGCTTGAACGAGGCCGGCTTCACCGTCACCACGGGCAGGCCGTTGAAGGCGACGGTCGCGGTATGGCCGTGACGCTCGGCGTCGCTGCGCAGCTCCTCGAGCGCCTGCGACATGTCGGTCGGCTGCGACTGCTCGCCGGAATCGCCGCGCGCGAAGGCAAGGTAATCCTCCAGCATCATCGACATCTCGTCGACGTCCTTGCGCATGCCTTCCATCTCGGGGCTGTCGCCGATCAGCGCCAGCTCGAGCTTGAACCGCGTCAGGATGGTACGCAGATCGTGGCTGACGCCGGCGAGCATCGCGGTGCGCTGCTCCATGGTGCGCTCGATGCGCGATTTCATCTCAAGGAACGCGACCGCCGCGCGCCGCACCTCGCGCGCGCCGCGCGGTCTGAAGTTCGGCGCCTCGCGGCCCTTGCCGAAACTCTCGGCGGCGTCCGCAAGGCGAAGGATCGGCTTGATCTGGTTGCGCAGGAACAGCACCGCGACGATCAGGAGGATCGAGGACGTGCCGACCATCCAGAACAGGAATATCTCCGAATTCGAGGCGTAAGCGGCGCTGCGCTGCGCGAACACGCGCATCACGGCATCGTCGAGCTGGATGCGGATCTCGACCAGGTTGGAGCGGCCGACGGTGTCGATCCAGAACGAGCGCCCGATCTGGCGGCCGAGCTGCACCGACAGCGTCTGGTCGAGCAGCGAGAAGAACGGCTTCGGCCCCGGCGGCGGCATGTCGCCGGCGGGCAGGAAGTCGACGACGAGGCCGAGGCGCTGCTGCGCGATGCGCTTGATCTGGTCGCGGTCCTTATCCTGCGGATAGCCCTTGTAGACGTCGATCAGCGCGGCGATGTCCTGCACCACCGCGGCCGACAGGCGGCGCGTCACCGTGTTCCAGTGCCGCTCCATGAACACGAAGGCGACGACCGACTGCAGGATCACCATCGGCACGATCATGATGAGGAGCGCGCGGGCATAGAGGCCGGTCGGCATCCAGCCCTTGAACGCGTTGCCCATCCAGCCGTTCGCGGCGGAGACGCGGCCCGCCGCGCTCTTGAGCAGCGTCAGGCCGGTGTCGATCGTGCTCATCGGTCGCGGTTCACTGATCTATGGCGAGGCCACCAGGCGATAGCCGATGCCGCGCACCGCCTGCAGGAACAGCGGATTGGCGGGATCGGTCTCGATCTTGCGCCTGAGACGGTTGATCTGCACGTCGACGGCGCGCTCGTTGACGCTGCCATTGCCGGTCAGCGCGCTGCGCGGCACGGTCTCGCCCGGCGTCTCCGAGAGAATGCGCAGCATCTCGCGCTCGCGGTCGGTGAGGTGGATGACCTCCTCGCCCTGGCGCAATTCGCCGCGATCGAGATGGTAGACGTAGGGACCGAACGCGATCTTGTCGACCGCTGCGGCCTGCGGCGGCGGCGCGGCGCGCTTGAGGATGTTGTTGATGCGCAGCGCGAGCTCGCGCGGCTCGAACGGCTTTGCGACGTAGTCGTCGGCGCCGATCTGCAGGCCTTCGATGCGTGCTTCGGCCTCGTGCCGCGCCGTCAGCATCACGATCGGCACCGAGGAGGAGGTGCGGATGAAGCGGGCGAGGTCGAAGCCGGTCTCACCGGGCATCATGACGTCGAGGATCAGGAGGTCGAAATGCAGGCCGAGCAGCTTCGAGCGCGCATCGCCGGCGCTTGCAGCTGTTGTCACGCGATAGCCCTCGGCCGCGAGGAAGCGCGAGAGCAGATCGCGGATGCGGCGGTCGTCGTCGACCAGCAGCAGATGCGGGGCGTCGTCGGCGGGCTGCACCGGCGGACGGGCGAGCGTGGCTGCGAGCGGCACGGTCACTCCTTGGCGTCGTGGTTGACGGAAGCGAAGATCGTCTCGAGCACCTTGTCCGGATCGTCGCGATCGATCATGGCGCGCAGGAAGCGCTTCACCGTCTCCGCGTCCTGCGGATTCATCTCGGCGAGCGCCTTGGTGATCCGCGTGGTCTGCAGGCCGGCGAGCTTCTGCACCAGTGTCTCGCCCTTCGGCGTCGCGTAGAGCAGGCGCTGGCGGCGATCATTGTCGCCGGTCTTCTGCACGATGTAGCCCTCGTCCAGGAGCTGCTTGAGCACCCGGCCGAGCGACTGTTTTGTGATGCGCAGGACGTCGAGCAGGTCGGCGACCTTCAGGCCGGGATAGCGGTAGACGAAGTGCATGACCCGGTGATGAGCCCGGCCGAAGCCGAAAGCCTCCAGCTCCTGGTCGGGATCGCCGACGAAATCGCGATAGGCGAAGAACAGCAGCTCGATGATATCCCAGCGCAAATTGCCTCCATCGCCTGCGGCCGGCCGCGGCTCGGCAGCGTCTTGAGAGGAAGTCGCGAAATTTATGTCAGGCATATTGACGTATCTTGGGTTCAATGTTACAAAACGATCGACCCGCACGAAATTTTAGATCGTTCCGCGTCGGGTGGCATCGTAGCAGGGCGGCCAGAGAGAGCCGGACAGGCGGCGACGGCCGAAGCAGATCTACCGTGCGATTGTCGAGCGGCATTTCGGCAAAACATACTGGACTTCCGCCTTCCGCAAAAGCATGTCCTCGGCGGACATGCTGGCCACGGAAACCGGCCGTAACATGGCTGGCGGCGGTCCGGCCAGAAACCCAATCAAGCCAGCCGGGCCCGGAAGCGGGCAGGCGGGCGCCAGAGCAGCGCCGCACCGGCAGCGGGAGGCAAGGACATGACTATGAAATTCGATATCCAGCCCGCAACAAATCCGACCCCCGAGAAGGACCGCGTCGCCAAGCTGGTGGACCCCGGCTTCGGGCGGGTCTTCACCGACCACATGGCGATCGTCCGCTACAACCAGGCCAAGGGCGGCTGGTACGAGGCGAAGATCGAGGCACGCGCCAACTTCCAGATGGATCCGGCCGGCGCCGTCCTGCACTACGCCCAGGAAATCTTCGAGGGCCTCAAGGCCTACAAGCGTGACGACGGCGGCGTGAACCTGTTTCGCCCCGACGCCAATGCGCGGCGTTTCAAGGACTCCGCTGACCGCATGGCGATGGCGCAGATCCCCGAGGACGTCTTCATCGAGGCGGTCGAGCAGGTCGTGCGCATCGACCGCGCCTGGATGCCGGGCGGCGAGGGCAGCCTCTATTTGCGGCCCTTCATGATCGCGAGCGAGACCTTCCTCGGCGTCAAGCCGTCATCCGAATACATCTTCTCGGTGATCGCTTCGCCTGTCGGATCCTACTTCAAGGGCGGCCCTGCGCCGGTTTCGATCTGGGTGTCCGAGAACTACACGCGCGCCGCGATCGGCGGCACCGGCGCCGTCAAGTGCGGCGGCAATTATGCCGCGAGCCTGCGCGCACAGGCCGAAGCGATCCAGCACGGCTGCGATCAGGTGGTCTTCCTCGACGCGGTCGAGCGCAAGTACATCGAGGAGCTCGGCGGCATGAACGTGTTCTTCGTGTTCGACGACGGCTCGCTCTCGACGCCGCCGCTCGGCACCATCCTGCCCGGCATCACCCGCGATTCCATCATCGCGCTCGCCCGCGATGCCGGCAAGACCGTGCGCGAGGAGCCGTACTCGCTCGACCAGTGGCGCAAGGATGCGGCCTCGGGCAGGCTGAAGGAAGCCTTCGCCTGCGGCACCGCCGCCGTCATCTCGCCGATCGGCAAGGTGCGCTCGGTCAGCGGTGATTTCGAGATCTCGGGCGGCGCCGCCGGCCCCGTCGCCATGGGCCTGCGCAAGCAGCTCGTCGACATCCAGTACGGCCGCACCAACGATCCGCACAACTGGATCCGCAAGGTGTTTTGAGGGCTCGTGTCCCGGAGTGCCGGGATCAAGATCGCAACAAGGATCGGCAGCGCATCGTCTTGCGAAGGCGGTGCGCTCCACTCCTGTCGGGACAGCTAACCTTTAGTTGTTGAAAGCGTCGATACAACTGTGTGACAATGGCTGGGATATCAAGGTCCCGGAAGTTGCGCTCCATGTCCACGCCTCTCCCCCAGCAGATCAAATGGGCCGTATCCGCTGTCGTCACGGCAGTCCTTCTCTACGGTATTCTGACATTGCGTACGGGCCCCACGGTCGAAGTGGCGGACCAGGTCATCAGCGTCGCCGACGCTGACGCCGAGATGAATGCCGCGATCGCACGCGCACGCGCTACGCTGCCTGTCTTCTGGGCTTCCTATGAGTCGCCAAAACGGATGGAGACAGAGCACGCCCTCAAGGTGCGATTTCGGGCCGTCGGCAATGACGAGCACATCTGGATGAGCGACGTGAAGAAGCTTCCGAGTGGTGAATTTGCCGCCCGTTTCGCGGACACGCCTCGGAATCTGCCAGGCAAGCGGTACGGAGATCTCACCGAGTTCAGGGATGCCGACATCTCGGACTGGATGTTTATGCGGAAAGGCAAGATTGTCGGCGGCGAAACCATCAAGCCGCTGCTCAAATCCATGCCGAAATCCGACGCCGACGCGCTCCGGGCGCGGATGGAGCAGCCGTAGATCCTCTTCTTTCCTTCTTTCACAAGGGGAGAGGATAGAAGCGCAGCGTTTGTGGCCTATCGCGCACTGAACGTGCTGCTGCCGACAAGCGACAAAGCCAGGACACAATGAGCATCCTGGAATCGCGATCATGGCATCCAAACTCTCCCAGCCCATGAAATGGGTCGTTCTCGCCGCCATCACCGGCATCTCCGTTTTCGGCATCCTCACCATCGGACCGACGCACGAGGTCGCAGCGCAAGACCGTTCGCCGATCGTCGACGTCCGCACCACCGATCCCGAGATGAACGCCGCGATCGCGCGCGCCCGCGGCACGCTTCCGACCTTCTGGGCCTCCTATGAATCGCCAAAACCGTCCGAGACCGGCCATTCGCTGAAGGTGCGCTTTACGACCCGCAAGGGCGGCGAGCACATCTGGATCGGCGAGGTGAAAAAGCAGCCCGGCGGGACCTATTCGGGCTTGTTCGCCAACGAGCCGCGCGATCTGCCGGGCAAGCATGCCGGCGACCAGGTCAAATTCATCGAGGCCGACATCTCGGACTGGATGTTCATGCGCAACGGCAAGATCGTCGGCGGCGAAACCATCAAGCCGACGCTGAAATCGCTGCCGAAGGCGGATGCGGATGCCCTGAGGGCAAGGATGGAGCAGCCGTAATGGTTGGCCGTCATTCCGGGATGGTCCGAAGGACCAGACCCGGAATCTCGAGATTCCGGGTTCGATGCTTGCGCATCGCCCCGGAATGACGGTGTCCCCTAAGCTCCGGTTGCCGCCACCGGCCCCGGCTGGTAAACGCCCGCATGGCCGAAAAATCCAAAAAACCCCAGAAACTGAAGGCGCGCCTGCCGCGCGGGCTCGAGGATCGCGATCCCGCCGCGATCCGGGCGACGCGCGAGATGGTCGAGAAGATCCGCGCCGTCTACGAGCTCTACGGTTTCGAGCCGGTGGAGACGCCGGCGATGGAATACACCGACGCGCTCGGCAAGTTCCTGCCGGACCAGGACCGCCCGAACGAGGGCGTGTTCTCGTTCCAGGACGACGACGAGCAGTGGATCAGCCTGCGCTACGACCTGACCGCGCCGCTCGCGCGCTATGTCGGCGAGCGCTACGGCACCGATGGCCTGGTCCTGCCCTATCGCAGCTACCGCGTCGGTTACGTCTTCCGCAACGAGAAGCCCGGCCCCGGCCGCTTCCGCCAGTTCATGCAGTTCGACGCCGACACCGTCGGCTCGGCGACGCCGGCGGCGGATGCCGAGATCTGCATGATGGCCGCGGACACGATGGAAGCGCTCGGCATCGCGCGCGGCTCCTATGTCGTGAAGGTCAACAACCGTAAAGTGCTCGACGGCGTTCTCGAAGCCATCGGGCTCGGCGGCGACGAGAACGCAGCGCGCAGGCTGACGGTGCTGCGCGCGATCGACAAGCTCGACAAGTTCTCGGCCGACGAAGTGCGCAAGCTGCTCGGCCCTGGACGCTGGGACGGCGGCGAGGAAGGCAAGGGCGACTTCACCAAGGGCGCCAATCTGAGCGAAGTCGAGGCCGACGTCGTTCTCGCCATCACCAAGCCGCGCGAGGATTGGAAGGAGGCGATTGCCGCGGCGGAAACCTACCTCGCCAAGAGCCAGGTCGGTCAGGCCGGCGTGAGCGAGCTCGAAGAGATCGCAAAACTGGTCACGGCGTCGGGTTACGGTGCGGACCGCATCAAGATCGATCCCTCGGTCGTGCGCGGCCTCGAATATTACACCGGCCCGGTCTACGAGGTCGAACTGCTGCTCGAGACCGAGGACGAGAAGGGCCGCCCGGTGCGCTTCGGCTCGGTCGGTGGCGGCGGGCGTTACGACGGCCTCGTCTCGCGCTTCCGCGGCGAGCCGGTGCCGGCGACCGGTTTCTCGATCGGCGTCTCGCGCCTCCAGGCAGCGCTGACCTTGCTCGGCAAGCTCGACACCCGGCCCGAATTCGGGCCCGTCGTCGTCACCGTGTTCGATCGCGACCGCGTCGCCGACTACCAGAAGATGGTGGCGAGCCTTCGCACCGCCGGCATCCGCGCCGAGCTCTATCTCGGCAATCCCAAGAACATGGGCAACCAGCTCAAATACGCCGACCGCCGCAACTCACCCTGCGTGATCATCCAGGGCTCGGATGAGAAGGCGCGCGGCGAGCTGCAGATCAAGGATCTGATCGAAGGCGCCAAGGCGGCCGCTGCGATCGCCTCCAACCAGGAATGGCGCGAGACCCGGCCGGCGCAGTTCTCGTGCGGCGAAGCCGATCTGGTGGCGAAGGTGCGCGAGGTGCTGGCGCGCCATGACGTAAAGTGGGGATAGCCATTCCGGCAGGCCGTCATGCCCGGGCTTGTCCCGGGCATCCGCGTCCTGTTTGATGCGCACCTTCATGAAGGACCGGGGTGTGCCCGGTCATCGCGACAGCAGCAGGGAATGGCCGGTATCCGGCCGCAAGGGAGAGAACAATGCCTGAGATCACCGTCAGCATGGCCGAAGGCCGCACCGACGAGCAGAAGGCCGGCATGATGCGCGACATCACGCAGGCACTGGTGAAGAATCTCGGCGTCGACGCCGATGCCGTCGTCATCCAGATCAACGAAGCGCCGCTCCGCCACAAGATGAAGGGCGGCAAGACCTTCGTGGAACGCGCGGCGGCGGCGAAGAAGTAGGCCCTGCCGCGGCGTCGATCATCAGTGTCGTCCCCGCCTAGTGCGCAATTGCGCACGGGGGCGGGGACCCATAGCCACAGGGAGTGGTGATCTGGCGAAGCGATAATTCCGAGTCCCTGGTAACCACGACGTCCTGTGGTTATGGGTCCCGGATCTGCGCTTCGCTTGTCCGGGACGACATCGAGCAAAGCACCATGGACGCACGCGACTTCATCACGACAGGCATGAGCGCCGAGCGCACGCTGGTGGTTCCGGTCGAGCGCACGGTCGGGCATTTCGTGCCCGGCATGCCGATGGTCTATGCGACGCCGATGATGATCCTCGAGATGGAGATGACGTCGGGCGATGCGATCCGCTCAGCGCTCCAGCCGGGCTGGGTCACCGTCGGCACCGAGGTCGACATCCGTCATCTCGCAGCAAGCCTCGTCGGCGCGACGGTGCGCACCACCGCGAAGGTGGTCGCGGTCGAGCGCCGCGTCATCCGCTTCGAGGTCGAGGCGTTCGAGGGGACGCGCAAGCTCGGCGAGGGCCGTCACGCGCGCGGGCTCGTCAATGTCGAGACGTTCAACAAGCGGCTCGGGGCGTAACGGCACTTCTAGCGCGCGCCCTGCGACGCATAGAACGCTTCCTGCTCCTTCCGGATACGCACGGCCGGCAGCGTCGCGTCGATCGCCACATCGGCCCAGGTGATGCAGGCGTCCTTTGCGACCGGCCGCGTCAATCGCACATTGTGCGCAAGCCCGAGCGGCAGATAGCCCTTGGCCAGCGACGTGCTCGCCGGCGTCAGCTTGCCGAAGACGGTGTAACCGCCTTCGCCGTCCAGCGTGTCGCCCGCGCGCAAATCCTTCTTGGCCGTCGCGGCGACATCGGCGTTGAACGTGGTCGCGACCCCCGTCGCCTCCTTGCGCAGGGCGATCGAGGCGACTGAAATTCCGAGCTCAAGGCCAATGAGATGCCACTTCTTGTAGGAGCTCATGTAGCGGCCGCTGGGATCGGTGACGACGCTGTACTCCTGGAAGCAGTTGCGGATGTACTCGCTGTCGCCTTCGAAACAGACCCAGACGCCCTTCCGGATGTCGTTGGGGATCGGTTTGCCCTCGGCCGTCAGGCAGGACACGACTTCGACCTGGCCCTTGGATTCCAGCACGCCGCCCTCGGAACGGGGGCGCATCAGCGTCGGGATGTCGTCGATCGATCCCGGCGGGAATGCGAGGCCTTGCGAGGGCGCCTGCAGCCCGGTTGCGTTCGCGATCGCGGCGGATTCGATCGCCGGCTTGGAGCCGTCGAGGAACGCGTTGAACATTTTCGGATTCATGCCGCCGCGCGCGGCTTGCTCGGCGGTGAGTCCCCAGTGGTCCCAGACCGTTTCGGGCGTCGATTCCCGATAGTGCGGCAGCCATTTGTGACCGCGGCCCGCCGCCACGACGGGGAAACCGCAGGCCTTTGCCCAATCGACGAGATCGCAGGCCAGCGCCGGCTGGTCGCCATAGGCGAGGCTGTAGATCACGCCGGCTTGCTTCGCTCTTCGCGCAAGGATCGGTCCGCAGAATGCATCGGCCTCGACGGTCACGTTGACGACCGCCTTGCCCGCAGCAAACGCGCCCAGGCAGTGTTCGACCGCCGCCACGGGATTGCCGGTGCACTCAGCGATCAGCTCGATGCCGTCGCACTTCACCAGCGCCTCCCAGTCGTCGGTCAGGAAGGTCGTGCCGGTCTTGAGGGCATCCTCCAGCGAGCTTGCTGCGAATTGCTCGGCCCGCCAGCCGACCCGGCTCAGGTTTTCGCGGGCGCGCGCCGGTGCCAGGTCCGCAATTCCGACGAGATGAACGCCCGGTGTGCGCAAGACCTGATGCAGGTACATCGCACCGAACTTGCCAGCTCCGATCAGCCCGATCCTGATGGGGCGACCGCCGGCTTGTCGTTCGAGAAGTTTCGCGTGGAGGTTCACGATCGCTCTCCCTGTCGGCAACAGCCGGGATCGCCTCGCATCCGGCCGGTCCGCGTCGTGGCCGAAGCGCTCTTGATTGTCTACTTCGCCAATTCCTTCGACCGCTTCGTCGCCGCCGCGATCGCGCGGATCATCAGGTCGCGCAAACCAGGCTCGCCCATCAACACACCGAGCGCCGCGGCCGTGGTGCCGCCGGGGGAGGTGACGTTCTGGCGCAGCGTGGAGGAGGGAAGCTCCGACTGGTGCAGCAGCTCTCCGGAGCCGGCGACGGTCTCGCGTGCAAGCTTCGTTGCGAGCGCCTCGGGCAGGCCCGCCTCCACGCCGGCCCGTGCAAGCTCCTCGGCGAGCAGGAACACATAGGCCGGGCCCGAGCCGGACACGGCGGTCACCGCGTCCATCAGGCTTTCATCCTCGACCCATTCCACCGAGCCGGTGGCGCGCAGCAGCGCATCGGCCACCGCGCGCTGACCCGCGCTGACGCTGTTCGCCGCGACCGCCACGGTGATGCCGCGGCCGATGGCGGCCGGCGTATTCGGCATCGCGCGCACCACGGCGCCGCCGCAGACCTCTTCGAGCGATGCGATCGTGGTGCCCGCCATGATCGAGACCACCGAGGTCTTCTCCGAGACGAACGATTTCAGCTTCCCGCCGGCCTCGCGGAACATCTGCGGCTTCACCGCGACGACCATCGTCTCGACCCTGCCTGCGGCCGTCACATCGGGATTGAGCGCGACGCCCTTGGCGGCGAGCGCGGTGATCTCCGGCGAGATGAATGGATCGACCACCGCGACGCGGCGCGGGTCGAGCCCGCCCGCAAGCCATCCGGTCAGCATAGCGCCGCCCATCTTGCCGGCGCCGGCGAGCAGGATGGTGCCGGTGATGTTTTGAAGGGTGCTGTTTGCCACTGTGGTCACCACAAATTCAGTGTCGTCCCGGCGAAGGCCGGGACCCATAACCACGACTGGTTCTAGTGGATGGAGAGCAGAGCAACAAGCCGCGTGCCCTAAGCGATATCACGCGGTATGGGTCCCGGCCTGCGCCGGGACGACGGTGGGGGAGAGCGGCGGCCCCCCTACGTCGCGAGAAGCCTTACGCCTCGCCCACCGTATCGAACATCGCCGCGTCCATCGCCTCGGTTGTGGTCTTGCCGGCCCACACCACGAACTGGAATGCCGGGAAGTAGCGTTCGCAGGCATGGATCGCGCCGGCGAGCATTGCTTCGCATTGCGCGGTCGAGGCGGTGAGGCCGCCCGGCAGCACCAGCGCCTGGCGATGCATGACCATGCCGGTGTTGGTCCACAGGTCGAAATGGCCGACCCACAGCTGCTCGTTGACGGCGGCGACGAGCCGCTGCACTTCGCCACGCCGCGCGAGCGGAATCTTCATGTCGAACGCGCAAGCCAGATGCAGCGCCTCGATCTCGCCCATCCAGGTGAAGGAGATCTGGTAGTCGGTCCATTGTCCCTTGGAGACAATGGTCAGTTCGTCTTCGCCGGAGCGTTCGAACGGCCAGTTGTTGCTGGCAGCGATGTCCTCGACCACCGCGAGCGGATGGCTTTTGGAATCGATAGCGCCTTCGAGCAGGGACATGCCGTCTCGACCTCTTGCCTTCTTGTTGTCTTTGATACGCACGCGGTCGGCCCGGCACGCTCCCTCAGGGTCGCTTTCGCGATCCCGATGTCGCTGCTGCGATCGCTCGGATCAGCGCGGGCCTGTCGCGGATCAAGTGATGTGATTTGCGGAATCTGCGCAACGGGGTCGCGAGTCCGTCCACAAGCCAGGACTCGTTCGTCCACAGCTCATCTCCGCCACAATTATTAACGCAGCAGCTCCCGATCCCGAGGGATGAGAACAAACCGGAATCGGATTCCAGCCGGCCGGCCAATCGTTAATTCCGCCCTGCGAGGCCGCTCCCGCCGCGACGGCATGGGACCATGCGGATTCCCCATGCGGAACGCGCTTGCTGCGGCCGCCGGGCGGCGTCATATTTCGCCCAGGCCGTTCATTCCGGACGGCCGATGTTCTCAGGGCGGGGTGAAAGTCCCCACCGGCGGTAAGGGCCGAAAGGCTCAAGCCCGCGAGCGCCTTCTCGAAGGGAGTTCCTGAAAAGGATTTTCCCGAAGGGAAGGGTCAGCAGATTCGGTGCAACTCCGAAGCCGACGGTTAAAGTCCGGATGAAAGAGAACGGTCGGTGGCAGACGCATCGTCAGGATGCGGCTGTTTGTCGTTCCGTGTGCCCTGATTCTGGTCCTCGAGAGGAAAGCCATGAATCAGATGTTGCAAGATCCCCAAACCGAAGCTTCCCAAATCCAAACTTCCGAAGTCGCTCGACCGCCGGTTCCACAAGACCCGGTGCGGGAGCATCCGCGCTTTGCCAAGCCGCAGCGGGTGGCCTTCGTGCAGGCCTGCTGGCACCGCGACGTGGTCGAGGAAGCCCGCATCGCCTTCATGAAGGAGGCGGAGGCGCGCCACCTCACCCATGTCGACGTGTTCGAGGTGCCGGGCTCGTTCGAGATCCCGCTGCACGCACAGGTCCTCGCCAAGACGCGGCGCTACACCGCGATCGTCGCGGCCGGCCTCGTCGTCGACGGCGGTATCTATCGCCACGAGTTCGTCGCCGACACCGTGATCAAGGCGCTGATGGACGTGCAATTGCGCACCGAGGTGCCGGTGTTCTCGGCCGTGCTGACGCCGCAGCAATTCCACGAGACCGAGGTGCACTACGATTTCTTCCGCAGGCACTTTGCGATCAAGGGCGTCGAGGTGGCGGCCGCCTGCGCGGAAACGTTGCACGGGCTGGAGCGCCTGCGCGGCCAGGTCGCGGCGGGGATCGTCGGGTAGTAAGGGGCGGAAGGACTGCGCACTCCCTCGCCCCGCTCGCGGGGCCGCGACGAGCTTCGCTCGCGCTGAGAGGGTGGGGTGAGGGGGAGTCTCAGCGGGAGCGGTGAGAGTTGGACTCGCGGAGAGTCCCCTTCACCCTGATTGCATCTGCGATGCAATCCGGCCTCTCCCCGCGTGCGGGGAGAGGCGAAGAAGGTAATCAGTCGAACAGGCTCGAGACCGACTCTTCCGCGGCGGTGCGCGCGATCGCGTCCGAGATCAGGCTGGCGATCGGCAGCGTGCGGATGTTCGGCGCCTTGGTCACCGCTTCCGTCGGCAGGATCGAGTCGGTGATCACGAGCTCCTTCAGCCGGGAGCCCGCGATGCGGGCGGCCGCGCCGCCTGAGAGCACGCCGTGGGTAATGTAGGCGTAGACGTCCTTGGCACCCTTGGCGATCAGCGCGTCGGCCGCGTTCACCAGCGTGCCGCCGGAGTCGACGATGTCGTCGACCAGGATACAGCTGTAGCCGGAGACGTCGCCGATCACGTTCATGACTTCGGATTCACCCGGACGCTCGCGGCGCTTGTCCACGATCGCGAGCGGGGTGTTGATGCGCTTGGCGAGTCCGCGCGCGCGGGCCACGCCGCCGACGTCGGGCGAGACCACCATCACCTTGCTGAGGTCGAAACGTTCGCGGATGTCGCGCACCATCAGGGGGGCGGCGAACAGATTGTCGGTCGGGATGTCGAAGAAGCCCTGGATCTGTCCGGCATGCAGGTCGAGCGTCATGACGCGGTCGACGCCGGCATGGGTGATCAGGTTGGCGACGAGCTTGGCCGAGATCGGCGTGCGCGAGCCGGAGCGGCGGTCCTGCCTGGCATAGCCGAAATAGGGGATCACCGCGGTGATGCGGCGCGCCGAGGAGCGGCGCAGCGCGTCGGTGATGATCAGCAGTTCCATCAGATTGTCGTTCGCCGGGAACGAGGTCGACTGGATGATGAAGGCATCCGAGCCGCGGATGTTTTCCTGGACCTCGACGAAGATCTCCATGTCGGCGAAGCGCCGGACCACGGCTTTGGTCAGCGGCATGTCGAGGCCCTGGGCGATGGCCTGGGCGAGAGCCGGATTGGAGTTGCCGGCGACAAGCTTGATGGAGCCGTTCTTGGCCGACATGGACGCTTCCTCCCGCGCTTTGCTGGATACGACGTTCAACATCACAGAATACCCACTGGCAGCACGGTTACGACGGGCGAGGAAATATCAGGCCGAGGCCTGCAATGGCAACCCGGGATGCTACGTTTTCCCTTTGAAATCCTGAGTCGGGCCAACGGCTTGGCGGCAAACTGGCCCCGTGGTTTAGCGGGGGTTATCGCTCGGCATAGCCCAGCGCCGAGGCCGGCATCTCGGGTGCGTGCACGACCGGAACGGCGCTCGCCACGGCGGGGCCGCGCAGGCCTGGTGCCGCGTTCGGGGCCTCCGGCGTCCCGTTGATCATGTTGGAAAGTCCGCTGAATCCGGCCTGGGCGATCTTCCGCAGCACGAGATCGTCGGCGGCTTGCCAGGGATCGCGGCCGCCCTTGGCCGAGGTGGGTTCCTCGCCGGACAGGCGCAGCGCCCGCTGCTGGTTGGCGTCGTAGACGTCCCAGACCCAGGCAATCACGGTCTTGCCGCGCACCACCTGGGCGGAGAGGTAGCTGCGCACGCGATAGGCAGCCGTCCCCTCGCGGGAGACCACGGACAGGCTGCGCAGCTTGGATTCGCTGTCGAGCACGCCGACCATGCGGTCGAACACCTGAGGCGGCGGTCCGTCGATGGATTCGAACGCCACGGTCGCTCCCGAACCGGTGCTCGGCGCCATCGCATAGGAGTTGGCGGCATTGCCGCCGCCCCCGGCGCAGCCGCCCAGCGCGGCCGCAGCCGCCAGCAGCATGACCGCCAGCACGCGCGAACCCGCACGGCCCAGGATGAATGACGCGTCCCTCATTATGGAGGGCAGCGATATCGTTAAAACGCATTAACGTCTAGGGCGGCGGTGACACAACGCACGTCGTCGCGGCGCGGCGTCGCCCCGGAATGACACGGAGTTGCCTGTGTGTTCACGCTTCGAGCGCGATTGCGTGAACGTGGCGGCCGTAATCCGGCTCCTTGCGATGCACCGAGCGGCGGTAGCTGAAGAACCGCTCGTCGGAGTAGGTGTCGAGGCCGAGATCGTCGATCATCAGGATGCCGGCCGCCTCCAGCCTCGTCCGGATGAAGCCGGCGAGATCGAACATCGCATGGCCCTCGCGCACCGACGGCATGAAGAACATGGCGTTGTCCGCGTCCGCCTCGATGAAGCGCGCCACGAACTCGTTGCCGACCTCGTAGCTGTCCTGGCGGATCAACGGGCCGATCGCGGCGATGATGCCGCTGCGCGTGGCGCCGAGCTTTTCCATCGCGGAGATCGTTGCTTCGAGCACGCCGGTGAGCGCGCCCTTCCAGCCGGCATGCGCACCGCCGATCACGCGCGCATTGGGATCGACGAACAGCACCGGTCCGCAATCGGCGGTGGAGACGCCGAGCGCGATGCCGGGTGTCTTCGTCACCAGCGCATCGCCCTTCGGCCGCGGCCCGCTCGGCCATGGCAGCTCGGCGACGCGCACATCGGGCGAGTGGATCTGGTGCAGGCTGAGGAAGCGTTCCGGTGCGACGCCGACATGCTCGGCCATGCGGCGGCGGTTCTCCGCGACCAGGGTCTGATCGTCGTTGGAGCCGAGCCCGCCGTTCAGCGCGGCATAGATGCCGCCGGAGACGCCGCCTTCACGGGTGAAGAAGGCATGGCGCAGGCCGGGCACCGCCGACAGCAGCGACGAAGTGAGCGTCATCCATTTCCTCCGGCATGTTCGAAATCGCTGAGGCCGGCAATGCCCGTCAGCCGCGGCTCGGAGATGCCGAGTACCTTGAACATGGAGCCCATGCCGCCGCGCCCGGTTTCCGTGAGGCGCTTGAGCGCAACCGAAATGTCGGTCGCGACCTCGGGCGTCGCCTTCTGGATCAGCGCCGCGGCGCGGGTGTCGATGCCGACGCGCTTGAGGAAGTCGCCCTGCGTCACCGGGCCGTGCACGCGGGCGCCGACGTCTTCCGCCGCACGCGCGAGCGCCTGGAAGTCGACATGGGCGGTGACGTCGGCCTGGCCCGGCGCCTTCAACGGATCGGTGAAGGTGTGGCGCGCGATCGCCTGGAAGGTGTCGCCGGCGTCGCTGCGCAGATGGCCGTAATCGATGATCAGTGCCGCGCCGTCCTGATCGCGCACGCGCGTGGCGAGCTTCATGATCTCGCCGTCCGGGCGCCATTCGAACACGGCGCCGACGGGCGCTGCGCGCACCAGCGGCGGCAGCAGCACCTCGAAGCGCGGCGTCGGCTCGGCGGCGGCGCCGAACTGCAGCCTGCCGTTCGGGTCGATCTCGATCACGCGCTCGTGCCAGCCGTTCTCGTGGCGCACCATCTGGTGGATCGGCAGCACGTCGAAATATTCGTTGGCGAGGATGACGCTCGGTCCCTCCGGTACGTCGTCGATGCTGTCGTGCCAGGTGATGTTGCGCACGCTCGAGAGCGTCGCAGCCTGCCGCTCGCGCAGCACGGGATTGACCTCGACCATGTGGATGTGCAGGGCCTGGTACAGCGGCGGCAGCACGCGGAGTGCACGTAGCGCATCCGCCATCATGGTGCCGCGGCCGGGGCCGAGCTCGATCAGCCGCAGGAATTGCGGCGAGCCCATCTGCTTCCACACCGAGGCGGTCCACAATCCGAGCAGCTCGCCGAACATCTGGCTGACCTCGGGCGCGGTGGTGAAGTCGCCTTCACGCCCCAGCGGATCGCGCGAGACGTAGTAGCCGTAGCGCGGATGCATCAGGCACAGTTCCATGTACCGCCAGACCGGCATGGGGCCTGACGATTTGATCAGCGCCTTGATCTCGTTGAGTAGCGGCTGTTCGGTCACGGTCCATCTTCTCGAAAGAAATTAACGAATGGCCTCTGCAGGCTTCGGCGCACCGCGCCTCACTGCCAATACAATAAGTATGAGGCCGACAATAAGCATCGGGATCGACAACAGCATACCCATGGTTAATCCGCCCCAGAGGTAGCCGAGCTGGACGTCCGGCTCGCGGAAATGCTCGCCGATGATCCGGGTCAGGCCGTAGATCAGGATGAAGCTGCCGAGGATCAGCCCCGGCCGCTTCAGGGCGCCGCGGCGGATCATCACGGCGAGCACGATGAACAGCAGCAGGCCCTCCATGCCGGCTTCATAGAGCTGGCTCGGATGGCGCGGCACGTCGCCGCCGGTCGGAAAGATCATGGCCCAGGGCAGGCTGGGGTCGGCGGCGCGGCCCCACAATTCGCCGTTGATGAAGTTGGTCAGTCGCACCAGGAAAATCCCGATCGGCGCGACGCCGCAGGTGATGTCGCCGAGCGACAGGATCGAGATGCCGTGCTTGCGGGCGAACCACATCACCGCCACGACGCAGCCGAGGAAGCCGCCATGGAACGACATGCCGCCTTCCCACAATTTGAAGATGGCGGCCGGATGCTCGATGAAGAAGGGCAGGTTGTAGAACAGGACGTAACCGGTGCGGCCGCCGACGATGATGCCGAGCGTCACCCACAGGATGAAGTCGTCGATCTGCGTCAGGCTGATCGGCGACGAACCCGACCACAGCCTGTCGTTCTTGATCAGCGCGCGGGCATAGAGCCAGCCGAACGTGATCCCGCAGATATAGCCGAGCGCGTACCAGCGGATCGCGAACGGCCCGATCTGGAGTGCGATCGGGCTGAACGAGGGAAAGTCGATGAGCAGAAAGGGCATCACGCCTTCTATGTCTGGACGAGATTGCGGCGATAGAGCGCCAGCAGCCGCTCCCAATGCCGCTCGGCGGCGTCGCGGTCGTAGACCGGGCGCTTGGGAAAGGCAAAGCCGTGATGCGTGCCGGGATAGATCTCGACCTCGGCTTTCGCTCCGCTCATGCCCTGCTTGACCTTCTCGATGATCTCCGTGGGCGCGTAGATGTCGGTCTCGGCGCAGGCGAAATAGAGTTCCGCCTTGGTCTTGCTCGCCGCGAGATGCGGGCTGTCGTCCTGGTCGGTCGCAAGCTGGGTGCCGTAGACCGAGGCGGCGGCCTTGACGCGATCGGGGAAATGCGTGGCGGCGTTCACTGCGTAACGGCCGCTCATGCAATAGCCGACGGTGCCGACGATCTCAGTGTTCGCCGCCGCCTGGCCTTCCGCATAAGTGAGCAGCGCGCGTGTGTCGTCCATGATCATCGGAATCGTGAGCGAACCCATCAATGCGAACATGCGCTTGCGTTCCGGCGCGTTCGGATCGGCGGGCAGCGCGCCGAGCTCCATCACGCCGGAGCGGTAATACAGGTTCGGCAGCATCACGTAATAGCCCGATGTCGCGAGCCGGCGCGCCATGTCGCGCAGCTCTTCGCGGATCGCCGGCGCATCCATGTAGAACAGGACGACCGGAAACGGCCCGCCGCGTTCGGGATGGCTGATGAAGGTTGCGGTGTGGCCGTCCTTGGTCGGGATCGCGATCTGCCGGTCGATCATCTCGTGCGCTTTCTGATTCTTGTTATGCAGGGACGTTGATTACGATTGCAAGGAAACCGGGGCATGACAAGGATACCGCCGCTTCGCTCTTGAACCCCAGGCTGCGGATTGCCATTGTCTTTTCGCGCGTTCGCGCAAAGTTTATCGGCAGGCTGCCAGGAGACCGACATGACCCAGACCAACAACCGGTTTTTCGACGAGATCGGCCGCCTGATGAACGACGCCGCCGGTGCTGCCCAAGGCGTCAAGCGCGAGTTCGACACGGTGATGCGCACCCAGGCGGAAAAATTCCTGCGCGACATGGACCTCGTCAAGCGCGAGGAGTTTGAGGCGGTCAAGGACATGGCCCGCCTCGCCCGCGAGGAGAACGAGGCCCTCAAGGCGCGCATCGCGGCGCTGGAGGCCAAGCTGGGGGGATAGGGCCGGTCTGGCGACGCACTTCCTTACCCTCCCCTGGAGGGGGAGGGTCGCAGCGCATGGAGCGTAGCGGAATGCGATGCGGGGTGGGGTGATCTCTCCACTCGGGCACCGCTTCCATGGAGGGACTGTCACCCCACCCCGCCTCACATTTCGCTAAGCTCAATGTGAGCCGACCCTCCCCCTCAGGGGAGGGTAAGGACCCGGGTAGGAACCCGGGGCAACCGCCCATTCTCCTTGTCATTTCCGCATCTTCCGGGTAAAAGCCCGCCACGTCCGCGGCCCCCGCACCCCTGGAGGCTTGCTGTGGACGATGCCATGGGCCGCGCTGCGGCCCATTAACTTTTGCAAAAACAAGGACTTAACGACATGGCGACGACCGTCAAGGAATTGAAGGCGACCGCACGTCCGAAGAGCGGCAAGGGGGCCGCCCGGGCTGAGCGTCGCGCCGGCAGAGTGCCCGGAGTGATCTATGGTAACAACCAGCCCCCCGTCACGATCTCGATCGAGGATCGTGAACTGCGCCAGCGCATCCTCGCCGGCCGGTTCCTGACCACGCTGGTGGACATCGACCTCGAGGGCAAGAAGCACCGCGTGATTCCGCGCGACTACCACCTCGATCCGGTCAAGGACTTCCCGATCCATGTCGACTTCATGCGGCTCGGCGAAGGCGCCACCATCCGCATCAGCGTGCCCCTGCACGTGGTGAAGGCGGAAGGCTCGCCCGGCGTGAAGCGCGGCGGCACCGTCAACATCGTCGCCCACGCGATCGAGCTCGAATGCGGTGTCGAGAGCATTCCGCAGTACATCGAGGCCGACGTCGGCTCGCTCGAAATCGGTCACTCCCTGCATCTGGCCGACATCAAGCTGCCGGCCGGCGTGAAGGCGCTGACCCGCGAGGACGCGACCCTCGTCACCATCGTGCCGCCGTCCGGCTACGCCGAAGAGCAGAAGGCTGCTGCTGCGGCCGCGGCTGGTGGTGCGGCTCCGGGCGCTGCGGCTGCTCCGGCGGCTGGCGCTGCGGCTCCGGCTGCTGCTGCTCCCGCGGCTGCTGCCAAGGCTCCCGCCGGCGGCGACAAGAAGAAGTAATCTCTCAAGGCTGGCGCGCGGTTTCTAGCCGCGCGCCGAGCGAGGGGCGCGCCGCGTCATGCGACTCTTTGTTGGGCTCGGCAATCCCGGCGCGAAATACGCACGTAACCGGCACAATATCGGCTTCATGGCCGTCGACGAGATCGCGCGGCGTCATGGTTTTTCACCATGGCGCCGTCGTTTTCAGGGCGAGACCTCGGAAGGCACGCTCGGCACAGAGCGCGTGATCCTGCTCAAGCCCACGACCTACATGAACGATTCCGGCCGCGCCGTGCAGGAAGCGGCGAGCTTCTTCAAGATCGCGCCGGGCGACGTCACCGTGTTCCACGACGAGCTCGAACTGCCGCCGGGCAAGGTACGCGTGAAGATCGGCGGCGGCATTGCCGGCCATAACGGCCTGCGTTCGATCTCGGCGCATATCGGCAACGACTACCGCCGGGTGCGGCTCGGCATCGGTCATCCCGGCGTCAAGGAAATGGTGCACGGCCACGTGCTGTCGGACTTCGCCAAGGCCGACAACGACTGGGTGACGACGCTGTGCGACGCAGTCGCCGAGCACGCCGCACTGGTCGCCAAGGGCACGGACGCGACCTTCGCCAACAGGGTGCACCTGGCCATGCAGGCGAAGGGATTTTTGACCAAGGACGAGAACGGCAAGGAATAGGGTCGCTGTTCTCTCCGTCATGCCCGGACTTGTTCCGGGCATCCACGAACTTCGTTCCGCGCGTGAAGGCGTGGATGGCCGGGTCAAGCCCGTCCATGACGAATACGGATAGAGGACGACCATGGGATTCAAATGCGGGATCGTCGGATTGCCCAACGTCGGCAAGTCGACCTTGTTCAACGCGCTGACCGAGACGGCCGCGGCGCAGGCCGCGAACTATCCGTTCTGCACCATCGAGCCGAATGTCGGCGAGGTCGCCGTGCCTGATCCGAGGCTCGACAAGCTCGCGGCGATCGCCAAGTCGGCGCAGATCATTCCGACCCGGCTGACCTTCGTCGACATCGCCGGCCTCGTGCGCGGCGCCTCCAAGGGTGAAGGCCTCGGCAACCAGTTCCTCGCCAACATCCGCGAGGTCGACGCCATCGCGCATGTCGTGCGCTGCTTCGAGGACTCCGACATCACCCATGTCGAGGGCAAGATCGCCCCGCTCGCCGACATCGAGACCATCGAGACCGAGCTGATGCTCGCCGACCTCGACAGCCTCGAGAAGCGCGTCGACAACCTCACCAAGAAGGCCAAGGGCAACGACAAGGACGCCAAGGAGCAGCTCGACCTCGTCAACCGCACCCTGGTGCTGCTGCGCGACGGCAAGCCCGCGCGCCTCGTCGAGCGCAAGGCGGAGGAGGAGCGGGCGTTCTCCATGCTCGGCCTGCTGTCGTCGAAGCCCGTGCTCTACGTCTGCAACGTCGAGGAGGGGTCCGCGGCCACCGGCAATGCCTTCTCCAAGGCGGTCGAGGAGCAGGCGGCGAAGGAAGGCGCGGTTGCCGTCGTCATCTCCGCCAAGATCGAGTCCGAGATCGCGACGATCTCGCGCGAAGAGCGCGCCGACTTCCTGGAGACGCTGGGCCTCGAAGAAGCCGGCCTCGATCGCCTGATCCGCGCCGGCTACTCGCTGCTGCACCTCATCACCTATTTCACGGTGGGGCCGAAGGAAGCGCGCGCCTGGACCATCCATCGCGGCACCAAGGGGCCGGGTGCGGCCGGCGTGATCCACACCGATTTCGAGAAGGGGTTCATCCGCGCCGAGACGATTGCGTATGAGGATTACGTCGCGCTGAACGGCGAAGCCGGCGCCCGCGATGCCGGCAAGCTGCGCCTCGAAGGCAAGGAATACGTCGTCGCCGACGGCGACGTGATGCATTTCCGGTTCAACACGTAAGAGGCGAAGAGCGGCCTCGTAGGGTGGGTTAGCCCTGCGGACTGCGCGAAGCGCAGACCGCTCGGCGTAACCCACCATGCCTCCGCGTTGGCCGAACGAAGTTGGTGGGTTACGCCTTCGGCTAACCCACCCTACGGCACCTGTGCCGTCCTCACTTCATCCCGCCGCCCTGATCCCTGATCGCGCCGAGATGCTCGTTGATGCGGAAGACGATCAGGATCAGCTCGGCGGCGATGCGCGAGAACACGATCCCGACCACGACGCTCGCGATCGACGACAGCAGCACCAGGAAGCCGCCGAACGGGCTGATCGCCATCGCGGCGAGGCCGGAGAAGATGCCGGAGAGGCCGAACAGGCAGATCAGCGCGATCACCAGCCAGTAGAAGGTCTTGATGATCGTCGGCGTGATGAAGCGGTCCCATTGAAACAGGTCGCTGAATGAAAACATTGCTCTCCCCAGGGCAAATTCGGGTCGCGTGGGTGGATCTTGGCCCTCGGCTGGTCCGACTCAAGACCACCGCCGCCACCGCGTGTGTAGCACGAGCCATGCGGGCCAGCGGGTTGAGATTGCCGCAAAGTGCGGCCACAATCTGTCATTCCCGCAAAGCTTTCCCAAGATGACCCTGACCTTCGAAGACTTCCCGCCCGGCCGGTTCGGAACATTCGGCCCGCGCCATGTCACCCGCGACGAGATTCTGGCCTTTGCCGCCGAGTTCGATCCGCAGCCGATGCATCTGGACGAGGACGCCGCAGCCGCGAGCATGCTGCGCGGCCTGTCCGGCTCGGGCTGGCACCTCTGCTCGCTGATGATGCGGATGATGGCCGACGGTTTCATCACCCGCGCGGCGTCGCTCGGGTCTCCCGGCGTCGACGAGGTGCGCTGGCTCTCGCCCTTGCGGCCCGGCGACGATCTCACGCTCGAGGTCGACGTGCTGGAGGCGCGTACGTCGAAAAGCCGCCCCGAACTCGGCATCGTCAAGTTCAAGTGCACCGCGCGCAACGCCGCGGGGCAGGCGCTCGCCGAGATGACCTCGCCGATCCTGATCAAGCGGCGCGAGGGAGCGGCCTGATGCGGTTCTTCGACGACATCGCCATCGGGCAGCGCCGCGAGATCGGCGCCTACACGTTCACCGCCGAGTCCATCAAGACGTTCGCCGCGAAGTTCGATCCGCAGCGCTTTCATCTCGATGAGGACGAAGGCAAGAACTCCCTGTTCGGCGGGCTCGCCGCCTCGGGCTGGCATGTCGGTTCGGCCTGCATGAGCCTGCTTGTCGCCGACGGCCAGCGTCTGGCGCGGGAGGCCGCGGCGCGCGGCGAGGAGGTCGCAATCTGGGGCCCGTCGCCCGGCTTTCGCGACCTGCGCTGGATCAAGCCGGTGCTGGCCGGCGACACCGTCTCCTACGTCAATGTCGTCATCGACAAGCGCACCTCCGCCTCGCGTCCCGGCTGGGGCATTTTGACGGCCCGCACCACCGGCACCAACCAGCGTGGCGAAGAGGTCTACTCCATCACCGCCTCGGCCTTCGTGCCGATGCGGAAGGGTGTGTGATTTAGAATCTATCGAGATGGCCGCCTTTCCTTCACGTCTCCCCGCTTGCGGGGAGAGGTCGGATCGCTCTTGCGATCCGGGTGAGGGGGTACAGGTCTCTCGATGGATCTCGTCGTCCGGAGAGAGGCCCCTCACCCCAACCCTCTCTCCGTAAGAACGGGGAGAGGGGGAGGAGAAACCGAGCGAGTGTTGCCCGCGCGCTATGGACGCGTTTCGGACCGGCTGCCATAAGCCTGCGCAACATGGTTACCCCGCGAAGCAGTTGGGGGAACCATCGAGTTGCTAACCAATTATGAACCTGTCGCTGTCTATTTGAACGAATAGGCAGAGGTACAGGGGACGAGGACCATGGCTGATCGCGGCGCACTCAAGTTTGTCGGATTTATCTTCGCTACCGCGACGCTGGCCGTGATGCTGGTCGCCGGCATGGTGGTGAAGGGCTATGCCGACGGCGCCTACACCCTGGAAGCCTCGACCTTCGACGCAGCCCGGTAAGGGTCGTTAATGCTTCGGGGCCGCCTCGCGGTCCCGCCTCAGCGGCTATAGACGAACGCCAGCACCGCGATCGCAACCGCCAGCAATCCGACAAAGCGCAGCATGATCGTGCCGAACTGGTTCGGCGCGGGCCGCATCGGTATGGGCTCCGTGGTGTCGGGCCGAATGCTTTCCATCTGGAATGTCCCCGAGCCCGGCCGCAATGGCACGGGCGCTTGGCATTGGTCGCGGGCAAGGGGCGGTGGGTTCAAAGGCGGGGCGGCTTCACCTCTCCCCGCTTGCGGGGAGAGGTCGGATCGCTCTTGCGATCCGGGTGAGGGGGTACAGGTCTCTCGACAGATCTCGCGCGTGGAGAGATGCCCCTCACCCCAACCCTCTCCCCGTAAGAACGGGGAGAGGGAGAGAAGCATTCCCCCGGAATCAAAACCGCCGCGCTCCCTTCCGGGAACGCGGCGGTCCGGTGATGCCTGGTAAGTGCGATCAGCTGTTGCGCAGGCCGTCGGCGGCGCGCTTCCACTGCGCGACGTTGTCGGCGATCATGCGGGTCGACTTCATCGCCGCCTGGCTGAGCTGGGCGTAGCCGGAGATCTCGCGCTGGACGCGCTGGCCTTCGGCATGGAGCAGGTCACGCAGGCTCTCGAGCTCGGAGATCAGGTTCTCGATCTCGGCAAGCGAAGTGCCGGCGACGCGCTGGATCAGCGAGTTGACGTTGGTGACGGTGGCCTCCGCGCTCGGATCGAGCGGCGGCGCATCGGTGGTCGGCGCCGCGGGGCGACGCAGATAGGCGATGTCGTTGCGGACGAAGTCACGGATGCCAGCTTCGACTTCCGTCACCGCGGCGAGATTGTTGTCGACGGTCTCGGTCTCGGTGCCTTCGATCTTTTCCGGACGGATAGCGTTCATCGGTGTTCCCCTGTTCGCGTTTGAGCGCAGCGCGAGTGTCCCCCGCACGACGAATACGGTCAGCCCGACTAGGGCGTCGGATTTTGACCGCGACATGGCCGAGATACGGCAAGGGCGGACGATTCGGGGGCTTTGCCGTGGCGTATGGTTAGGAGAGTCTAAACGCCGATCGAGCGACGGAACCCTCTATCCATCATCGTGAAGAGCGCGCCTTTCGCGGAAGATGCTGCGCATCGCCGCGACAACCATGCGGGCCCGGCTCTCGCAGCGGGGCCGCGATCCTTCGAGCGTGGCGCGCAAGGCCACCGGCTCTTCTCGAAAAGCCTACCAGCTCTTCTTGAAGCCGGCCGTCACGCTCTTGTTGATGGCGCCTTGCGAGGTCTCGCCGACCGAGCCGGAGACGGTGACGTTGTCGAACAGCTTCTGCTCGGCGCCGACCTTGCGCAGCCATTTGTCGTCGGTGGTCGACAGCGTCTGGCCCGCGGTGATGCTGGTGCCGGTGTCGGTATTCGTGACCTTGGCGGTCTGATCGGTCTCGTAATTGCGCGTAATGTGCCCGCCGATGCCTGGGACGGTGCCCTGCTGGTTGACGCTGTAGCCGTTCTGCAGCGTCAGCGACGTGTCGCCCGACAGCGGCACCGACTTGGTCAGCGACGCCCCGAGCTTGCTCTGCTCGGAGCCGGGATCGACGCGGGCTTCGACCGCGGTCTTGTCCCAGATCACGCCGGCGCCCGGCGCGGTCGCGGTCGCCCAGGCGCTGCCGGAGGATTGCGGCATGCTGCCGCCATTGGCGGCCTTCTGTGCCAGGAGCTCGGACATCGTCCGGGGCTCGCTCGCCACCGTCATGTCGGCGCCGATCCGCGTGTCCCAGAAATCGAACACGGACTGCTTCACCGTCACCGCGGACGAGCCATTGGTGTTGGTGTTCGACGACCAGGCCATGCCGCTATTGGCGGCGGCCTGGGCGCGCCTCTTGGCGGCGATGATGTCGTTGAGCGTGCCGGCATCGATGGCGAGCTGGCTCCAGTCGAGCTTGTCGACGTCGATGTCCTTCATCACGTCGGCATCGTTGACGCTGGGAGCCTCGGCCGTCTCGGCCTCCTCGTCGTCGGACACGGCCGCGGCGGGTGGGGAGAAGGGCGGGATGATCTGCGCCGAGACCGTCAGGGCCGAGCCCAGAATGAACGCGGCCGCCAGCACCGGCAGCCTGGTCCAGCCAAAACCTGTCGAGAATTCCATCGTCCTGCCCGCAAACCCCGGCGCATGCTGTCCGACAATATAGGTCGGCCCTCGGTGATGACCATGCGCCATTCGGTCCCCACCATACATGCGGATCTATCGTTGCGAAATTGTGGCGGCTCGCCTCGAGGCGTTTCCCTCGAAGCGCTCCCTTTGGGACGCGAACCAACGGGCCGCGCGAAAGGCGCGCGCCCGATGACGGCTGGCCTGCGACGGCATCCGGCGGGGCTGGAGGCCAGGACGTCGCGGTCGCTTTTGTCATCGGTCCCGAACAGCGGGACCCGTTGGCGTCCCCCTCAGCCGACGCTGGTCATCTTCGGCAGATGAATGGCGCGGCCGAGTGCCTGCTCGACCAGGTCGAACGTGTCGATCAGCACGCGCATGCTGATGAGCTTGCCTGCCCTGAACTGGGCGAACTGCGCGACCCTGAGCGAAATCGGCTTGTTGGAATCCAGCGCCGTCAGCGAATAGCGCAGCATCGAGGCGGCGGAATCCACGCCCAGCATGATGCTCTCGCGATCGAAGCGGCGGACCTGGAAATTGTCGGCAAGCTGGCGGATGACGTCGAGCACCGCTGCCTTGCCCTGGCGCGAACCGAGGAACGGAAACATGTCGATCGGGCCGTAGAGCGCCCACTCGACGTCCTCGTCGATCAGGGCCTTGATATCCTCGAAATGCCGGTCGTTGATCGCGCGGTGCAACGCGCGCGAGAAACGCCAGAGGCTGTGCTCTGTCATTGGGGCAGTCCTGAAGCTGGCTTGCAGAAAAAACGGAAAACGACCCCATGCACCGTGAAGGTGCCCCGGGGCGCTCAACTCATTTGTATACGAACAAGATACGGGATTTCGGCCAAAACGCAATTCACGTTTTTGCAATGCACAATTGATGGCGATTTGTGAGATTTACAACAGGACCCCGTAATTTACCGGTCCCCGTGGACCGCGGGTTCCCGTTCCAGCGCGATGGCGCCGTCGCGCAGCGCCAGCAGGCTGAACAGCACCGCGCCGCCGATCCCGCCGATCGCGGCGCCCAAGGGCATGAAGGTGAAGAACACCAGCATGCCGTTCTGGCCTTCGAAATTCGTGGTTTGCGCGATTTCGACGAAAGCAAGCCCGGCCCCGATGCCGAGCGCGGCCCCGCCCAGCGTTCCCAAAAACAGTCCCAAGACGGCAAGCAACACGACTTTCATCGGCCAACCCCAGCCGGCGTATACAACGCCCCGGGATGAGTCTTGCCGGCGGGCAGGGAGGTTCAAACGGCTGGTGGAGATGTGCCGAGCGAGCGCCACACCTTCAGTGTCGCCCTGGCGAAGGCCAGGACGACGTGGGGAGATGGTCGGCGGACAGCGGGCTACACCCCGTCCGCCCCCGTGATCAGCGGCCCGATCTCGCGCTCCAGCACCTGCTGCACCAGATCGTAGGAATCGATGATCTCGCGGATCTGCGCCACCAGCCCGCCGCGGAAGGTGTAGAACACCGCCATGTCGAACTGCACGATGCGGTCGTTGCTGCGCTTCCTGAAATAGGTGTGCATGTAGGTCGCGACCTCGTCGCCGTCGGCGAGGATGTGCGGTGCCTTGTAGCGAACTTCCGAATAGCGCGACCAGATCGTCTGCCACAGCTCGCGCAGCTCGATCTTGCCATGGCGCGGCACCATGTGCGGCAGCACGTCGATCGGCGCATGGGTGAGGAAGTCGACGTCGTCGGTGCAGCACGAGAGCGCCGCCTCGATGTCGCCGCGCGCGAAGGCGTCGAGCAGATGCACGACGCGTTGCCTGTTCAGAGATTCCACCGTCATGCCGCGCCGCCCTCATTGCTCATGACCCGCGGACGCTAACGCGTAGCCCGCGCATGCTTCAATCCGCAACAACACAGGGTTGATCCAATCTATGACGCGCCGGCGCAATACCCGGTTCATGGGGTGCAATTGCGGGTTGTGCGCCTGTTTCCTTGCAAGAAAACGAGCAGCCTTCGCGCCCTGCGATGACGCTGCGTGCTTGCCGGCCGACGCGTCCTGCAAGGCCCGGCGCGAGGGAACCCGAAGCCGTCAGCGCCCGTTGCTACCGGGACCATCGCACCCGGAGACATCCATGAAATCCACGCTCCTCGCCCTCGCTGCCGCGCTCCTCATGTTCGGCGCGAGTTCCGCCGCCAACGCCAAGGGCTGCATCAAGGGCGCCGTCGTCGGCGGCGTCGCCGGCCATTATGCCGGCCATCACGGCGTGCTCGGTGCCGCCGCCGGCTGCCTCTACGGCCGCCACCACGCCAAGGAACAGGAGAAGCAGCGGCAACAGCAGAGCCAGGTGAACGGGCAGGGGAAGCTGTAGAGCGACCCGGCATCCGCATCGGCAGTCTGCCCCCTCGCCCCGCTTGCGGGGAGAGGGTTGGGGTGAGGGGGAGTCTCCCCGGGGTTGGTGACAGGTGGATTCGCGGAGGTTCCCCCTCACCCGAATTCGAGCTGCGCTCGAACTCGACCTCTCCCCGCAAGCGGGGAGAGGTGAACAGCCGCGTGACCCAACTCACATCGCGCCTCGCTCACCACGGCTAACGTCATCCCCATGTCACCAGGGAGACGTGCCATGGCCACCATCGCCGCCACGAGAAAGTCCCGCCTGCACAACGCGCTCGAAGGCATCGCGCTGACCGCGATCCTCCAGAGCTTCCCGACCTTCGCCGCCGCCGCCTTCCTGCTCAAGCTCTGCGGCGACCACGACCTCTCCGGCGACCCCGGCGTCGCCATCTTCGTCGCCGTCGCCTCGTTGATGCACGCGATGCTGGCCGTGACCCTAGGCCCGAGCTTCCCCCAAGCCTTCAAGACCGTCTACGAACCGAAATTCTTCGAGGCCCATCTGTCGCTCTCCGACAAGATCACAGCCTGGCGCACCCAGCCGGTCGCCTCGCTGCAGCTCATGACCATCGTGCTGCTGCTGTCGGTGATGGCAGTGGTGACGGCGAGCGTGGGGTGAGGGGCTCCAGTCATTCCGGGGCGCCGCGAAGCGGCGAGCTATGATGCGCAATTGCGCATCTGAGAATCCATAACCACAGACGTCGCCGATAGACCTGCGCCGCCTACCTCTTCTTCCACCCCCCGCGTCGCCCCGGCTGCCCGCCCGTCGACTTCGGCGCCGGCCCGAACTCCGGCCCCGACTGCCGCGAATCCGTCGGCTGGATGATCCGGCTCGTGCTTCCGAACGGCTTTGCCGGCAGCGTCTGCTTCTCGCGATAAGGCAACGACTCCGGGCCGTGCATCTCGTCGAGATGCGGCTTGTGGACCTTCGAGCCGCTGCCGCCGCCGCTGGCTTTCAGCGCGGAGCCGACCGTCTTCTTCTTCATGGCGCTGACGGGCAAATTGGCCGCGTCGCCGTACTTCCTCGTTCCGGCGTAGGCGCCAGCCTTGCCCGCAACAGTGCGCTGCTTGGCGGTGGGGTCGTCCACCACCGCGAGCTCGGTGGCGCGCAGGCGTTTGACTTCGTCGCGCAGGCGGGCGGCTTCCTCGAAGTTCAAATCGGCTGCGGCCTCGCGCATGCGCGTTTCGAGATCGGCCAGCACGGCTTCGAAATTGTGGCCGATCGAGATGACGTCGTCGGTCATGTCGTGGCCGCCGACCTCGACCAGCACGTGGTCGCGTTCGTAGACGGAGTTGAGGATGTCGCCGATCTGCTTCTTCACGCTCTCCGGCGTGATGCCGTTGGCGGTGTTGTACTCGACCTGCTTCTCGCGGCGGCGGTTGGTCTCGGCGATCGCGCGCTCCATCGAGCCGGTCATCTGGTCGGCATAGAGGATCACCTTGCCGTCGACGTTGCGCGCGGCGCGGCCGATGGTCTGGATCAGCGAGGTCTCGCTACGCAGGAAACCCTCCTTGTCGGCGTCGAGGATCGCGACCAGCGCGCATTCGGGAATGTCGAGGCCTTCGCGCAACAGGTTGATGCCGACCAGCGCGTCGAAGGCGCCGAGACGGAGGTCGCGGATGATCTCGATGCGTTCGATGGTGTCGATGTCGCTGTGCATGTAGCGGACGCGGATGCCCTGCTCGTGCAGATATTCGGTGAGATCCTCCGCCATGCGTTTTGTGAGAACCGTGATCAGCGAGCGATAGCCGGCCTGCGCGGTTGCGCGGACCTCGCCGACGAGGTCGTCGACCTGGGTTCGGGCAGGGCGGATGTCGACGGGCGGATCAATAAGCCCCGTCGGGCGAATGACCTGCTCGACGAACACGCCGCCGCTCTCGTTCAACTCCCAGCCGCTCGGCGTCGCCGACACCGCGACCGTCTGCGGCCGCATCATGTCCCATTCCTCGAAGCGGAGCGGGCGGTTGTCCATGCAGGAGGGCAGGCGGAAGCCGTATTCGGCCAACGTCGCCTTGCGGCGGAAGTCGCCGCGGAACATGGCGCCGATCTGAGGGATGGTGACGTGGCTCTCGTCGGCGAAGATCAGCGCGTCGTCGGGCACGTATTCGAACAGCGTCGGCGGCGGCTCGCCGGGGCGGCGCCCCGTGAGATAGCGCGAATAGTTCTCGATGCCGGCGCAGCTTCCCGTCGCCTCCATCATCTCGAGGTCGAAGGTGGTGCGCTGCTCCAGCCGCTGCGCTTCCAGGAGGCGGCCCTGGTTGTTGAGCTGGTCGAGCCGCAGCTTCAACTCCGACTTGATCGACTTGATCGCCTGCACCAGCGTCGGCCGCGGCGTCACGTAGTGCGAGTTGGCGTACATCTTGATGAATTCGAGCTCGTCCTGCTTGTGGCCGGTGAGCGGATCGAACTCCTCGATGGCCTCGATGGTGTCGCCGAACAGGTTCACGCGCCAGGCGCGGTCTTCATAGTGCGCCGGGAAGATGTCGATCACGTCGCCGCGCACGCGAAACGTGCCGCGGGTGAAATCGGCCTGGGTGCGCTTGTACTGGAGCGCGACGAGGTCGGCGATGAGCTGGCGCTGGTCGATGCGCTCGCCCTTCTTCAGCGCGAAGGTCATCGCGGTGTAGGTCTCGACCGAGCCGATACCGTAGATGCAGGACACCGACGCCACGATGATGACGTCGTCGCGTTCCAGCAGCGCGCGCGTCGCCGAGTGGCGCATGCGGTCGATCTGCTCGTTGATGGACGAGTCCTTTTCGATGTACGTGTCCGTGCGAGGGACATACGCTTCCGGCTGGTAGTAGTCGTAGTAACTGACGAAATACTCGACCGCGTTGTCGGGGAAGAAGTTCTTGAACTCGCCATAGAGCTGGGCGGCGAGCGTCTTGTTCGGCGCCAGGATCAGCGCCGGGCGCTGCGTCGCCTCGATCACCTTGGCCATGGTGTAGGTCTTGCCGGAGCCGGTGACCCCGAGCAGCACTTGGCTGCGGTCGTTGCGGTCGATGCCCTCGACCAGCTCCTTGATCGCGGTCGGCTGGTCGCCCTTGGGCTCGTAGGACGACTTGATCTCGAAGCGCACGCCGCCTTCGGACTTTTCCGGGCGCGGCGGGCGGTGCGGCGTCCACACCTTCATCGAGCCGTCGTCCTTGCGGAACTCGGGCCGGCCCTCGCGGATCAGCGATTCCAGCGCCTCGGCGGTCGCCTTGACGCCGAGCGCCTCCATCTTGTTGCGCGGCGGACGCGCCAGCGCTTCGGCGTCGTCTTCCTCGGTCGGCAGGCCGAGCTGACGCGCCAGTTCCGGATCGAGCGTCGGGATCGTGGCGGCGGTGCCGTAATTGGCCTGCGGTGCCTCGTCAAAGCCTTCAGTCGATGCACGGGCTCCTGGCGGCTGCGGGTTGGGCCGCAGCGGCATCGGTCGGGCAGAGTCCTGGGGAAACTCCTTCGGCGTCGAGGCCCGCGCGCGATGTGCGGCGGCCTCGCCCCCGGCGCGGCGGTCGCGCGAATTGTCCGGCGGCGGCTGCAGGCCTGTGCCCGAGCCAAGCCCGGCATCGCCGCGGTTGATCGCGGGATTGAGTAGTTCGGCCAGCGCCGGCCCGATCGGCTGCACGTCAGGCCGGTGCGCCTTCGAGTTCGGGGCCTTGGTTTTGGGGGATTTGCCGGATTTTTCGGATGCAGGTTTCTTCGCCATGGGCCGAATATGGGACGAGTCCGCCCCTCAATAAAGAGCGAATGACCCGTTCCCGGTCAGCCTGCTGACAGCAGGTTGGCAGCAGGCTGCGGCGTCACCTCGTCACATTGCGGGGGCGTCTGATTGCAATCCAGGGTCGCCATGCTAGCGTGCCCGCATTGCGACACCCGAATTTTTCAGCGAGTCCATATGCAAACATCGAGATTGGAGCGGGCCGGCAGGCATCGCGAGCTGGTCGTGCTGCTGCATGCATTCTGCCAAAGCCCGAACGCCATCAAGCCGGTGAAGGACGCGGTCCGCGACGCCTATCCGGATGCCGATATCTACGCCCCGAAGCTGCCGTTTGGAGGGCCGCTGGGATGGCTGTGCACGCGCGATGCGACCGAGGTGGTCGCCGAGGTCATCGGGCATATCGAGGAGATCGTCGCGCTGCGGAGCCGGGACAGGCAGCAGGACGGCGGGCAGGACGAGTCCGGCGAATATGAATCGATCGTGCTCGTCGGGCACAGCATGGGCGCCGTCATGGCGCGGAAGATCGCCATCGTCGCGCATGGCGAGCAGGATCGCAGCGATTGTCCGACGCTCACCGCGCCCTTCGAGCCTGCCTTCAGCGGGTTCGTGAAACCGCGCTCCTGGGCCAGCAAGATCCGCCGGATCGTGCTGATCGCCGGCATGAATCGCGGCTGGACGCCGTCGTCGGCCATGGACTGGTGGACTTCGACCAAGTGGAACATCTTCATCTCGGTGGGCGAAACCCTGTTTGCGGGATCTCCGATCATCTTCGACATCCGGCAGGGCGCGGTTTTCTCGATCCAGACGCGGTTGCAGTGGCTCGCGCTGATGCATTGCGAGCCCGGCAGCAGCCGTGCCCGTCCGGATATCGTCGTCACGCAGTTGCTCGGCACCGTCGATGACATCGTCTCGCCCGACGACAGCGTCGACTATGCCGTGGACGGCTCGGGACACCAAAGGTCGTACTTCTACCTCGAGGTTCCCAATTCCGGTCATTCGGACATCGTCCGCCTGAAGCGGCCGGAGCATCTCGCGGCCGCGATGAAGAACAACGATTTCGTCACGGCAAGACGGCCCGGCCAATCGGCCAAGGACTTCGCGCGGATCTGCGACGAGCAGCGCTACGTCGTGTTCCGCCGCGCGCTGGAAAACTCGCCGGCCGACCTCGCGGCGGATCGCTGCACGGTGGACCGCGAGCAGATGGTGGACAGCCTGCCCAATCCGCCCAACTGGACCGTGACGGATGTCGTGTTCGTCATCCACGGCATCCGTGACAAGGGGTTCTGGACCCAGAAGATCGCACGCGCGATCAAGCTGGAAGCGGCGGGCCGCAAGCAGGACTTCCGCTCGGTGACCACGAGCTACGGCTATTTCGCCATGGCGCCCTTCGTCCTGTGGTGGGTCAGGAAGCAGAAGGCGGAATGGCTGATGGACCAGTATGCCGAGGCGAGGGCGCATTATCCCCGGGCGCACTTCTCCTATGTCGGCCATTCCAACGGCACCTATCTCGTCGCCCGCGCGTTGCGCGACTATCCCGCCGCGCAGTTCAAGCGTATCGCGCTGGCAGGCAGCGTGGTGCGCACCGATTATCACTGGCACCAGCTCGGTGCCCGCGTGCAGCAGGTCGTCAACTACGTCGCGACCGGCGACTGGGTCGTTGCAATCTTTCCCAAGGGTATGCAGCCCATTCGTCTGCTCGACCTCGGGAGCGCGGGACATGACGGCTTCAGGGAGGCCGGGCGTGGATTGGTCCACCAGGTCGATTTCATCGCGGGCTCCCATGGCGCGGGCCACGAGGAACGGCATTGGAGCGACATCGCCCGCTTCGTCGTGTCGGGCACCGTGCCGGCGGGGGATGCGAAAGCTCAAAGCGGCTTCATCAAGCTGGCGGGTTTCTGTTCGACGATCCTGCTGGCCGGCGGCGCGGCGCTGATCCTCTGGCTGGGGTTCCTGATCGCGTTCCCAGCCCTATGCCAGATACCGCACGGGTGGCTGCTCGGCCTGCTCGAGTGGATCAACCTGCATCCCAAGGCGAGTTGCGCGCCTGACGTGTCGCCCGGGACGGCCGCGTTCCGAACCTTCGCCGCGATCCTCTATCTCTGGGCCGTCTATATCGTCATCAGCCGCGTGTGACGCCGCAGGCAGCGGGCACCGGAGGTGCCGTTCACGCCGCCGGCAGCGGCCCGTCGTCATCCCCGGCGGCCTGGCGCGGCTTCAGGATGTCGAGATGGACGCCGCCGCAATCGGTGCAGCGCATGGTCCAGTACTCGCACCCGGCGCGGCCGCCGATCACACGGAGCACCGTGAGATCGCCGTCGCAGTCCGGGCATTTCGACAGCACCGATCGTGCGAAGGATCGGGCCAGCGGCTGGGTCTCATCGATCTCGATATACGACATCAGCGGTTCCTCGTTGCGCGCCGCGCTGTGCTGGAAGATCTAGTCGTCGTCGCGATCGGTGCGCCGGCGGAAGCGGTCGATGTGGTGCTTGGCGTCGGCGATCGCGGCGTCGCGATCGGGCCAGGCGAAGCCGACTTCCATGGCCGGAAACAGCACGCCGTCGATGGCAAGAGGGCTGAAATCGGCGCGCCGGATACGGGCGTGCCACAGTCCCTTGCCTGCCTCGAAGGATTCGATGTCAAAGCCGTCGTAGAGGGTCGTCATTGGTAGTCCCCAGAGTGTCTTGGTCGCGTGTCTTGTTGGAGGGTTAGGGGACCACGATTGCGGATCTGGGGATGTGAAGCCGTTCACAAGCGCCCGGCTTTTTTGCCGTTGCGCGTCAGTTCCGCGCGGAACTGCGGCCGATCCGGCGCACGGGGCGGGTCGCGGGTTCCGAGGCCGCCCGCATGATCCAGCGGCGGAACGCGGCGAAGTCGCGCTGTTCGGTCTGGAAACTGCGATAGAGCAGGTACCAGCGCATGCCCTTGGGCACCGAGAGGTCGAACGGCGCAACCAGCCGTCCGGCGGCGAGATCGTCGTCGATATAGGGGCGGATCCCCATGCCGATGCCGAGCCCGTCGGCCGCGGCCTGCAGCGCCTGGCCGTAGAACTGGAATTCCGGCCCGCGCGCGTTGATGCGGGCAAGGCCGGCGGCCTTCAGCCAGATCGGCCAGTCCTCGGGCGAGTGCGCGACACGGATCAGGCTGGGTCCTCTGAGGTCGGCCGGCCGCTTCAGGCCGCTGGCGAGGCGGGGCACGCAGACCGGCGTGAGATCGCCGGCGAACAGCGGCTCGGCGACGAGGCCCGGCCAGTCGCCGGTGCCAAGCTTGATGCCGCAATTCCAGTCTTCGCCGAACGGCACCAGCGCCCCGCCGGTGGTGAAGCGCACCTCGATGTCGGGCTCCTCGCTGCGAAACTCCGACAGCCGCGGGATCAGCCAGCGCATCGCAAAGGTGTGGCCGACGCCGATGGTGAGTACGCGGACGCCGGATGGCGCCGTCACCTGCGCGGTGAGGCTCGCGAGCGCGTCGAAGATCGGCGTCAGCCCGCTTTGATAGGCGCGGCCCGCCTGCGTCAGCACCAGCTTGTTGGCCTTGCGCTCGAACAGTCCGACGCCGAGCCGCTCCTCCAGCAGATGCACCATGCGGCTGACCGCGGCCGCCGACACGTTCAGCTCGAGCCCGGCCGCGGCAAAGCTGCCGGTCCGCGCCGCCGCCTCGAATGCCTTGATGCCGTTGAGAAACAGCAGCCGCCGCAAATGATCCACCCTCAGGAAAGCTGATGCCAGGGCAAGATAACTCAGTTTGCGAGAGCGGGGCAAGCGAGGCACAAGAATGAGAGTAATTCCAAGTTGATTTACCGGGAGGCGCCGCTGCCTTCGCCTCTCCCCGCCTGCGGGGAGAGGCCGGAATTTGCGCTGGCAAATTCCGGGTGAGGGGGACTCTCCGCGAGTCTCACTCTCACCGTGATCGCGGATGCAGCCCCTCACCCCACCCTCTCCCCGTAAGAACGGGGCGAGGGAGTGAAGCAGTCTGCGTCCCTTACGTTGAGCCACCACCGGAGAACCCCATCGTGACGCCCATCATGATCGCTGCCCTTGGATTGCTGATGGTCGCCACCGCGTTCCTGTCCGGGCTGTTCGGCATGGCGGGCGGGCTGATCCTGATCGGCGTGCTGCTGGCCCTGATGCCGCTGCCGACCGCGATGGTGCTGCACGCGATCACGCAGATGGCCTCGAACGGCTGGCGGGCCTTGCTGTGGCGAGCGCATATCCGCTGGCGGCCGGTCGCGAACTACATGGTCGGCGCGGCCATCGCGCTCGCGGCCTGGTCGATCACCCGCTACGTGCCGGACAAGCCGACGGCGCTGCTGCTGCTCGGCGTCACGCCGTTCATGGCACGGCTGCTGCCGTCGAACGTCAGGCCGGATCCTGATCGGCTCTGGCAGGGCACGGTCTATGGCACGATCTGCATGGGCCTGATGCTGATGACCGGCGTCTCCGGCCCGCTGCTCGACACCTTCTTCCTCGGCGGCGATTTCGGCCGGCGCGAGAAGGTGGCGACCAAGGCGATGTGCCAGCTCGTCAGCCATTTCACCAAGCTGATCTATTTCGGCGGTGTCATCGACCAGGCCGCGAGCCTCGATCCGGTCCTCGCCGGCGTTGCGATCGCGGCTTCCATGCTCGGCACCACGCTGGCGCGGCGCATCCTCGAAGCCATGACCGACCAGCAATTCATCTCCTGGTCCAACAAGCTGATCACCACGATCGCCTGCTACTACATCGCCTATGGCGGATGGCTTATGGTTCGCACGCCGGTCCTGGCCGCCTTCGACAAGGGAGGTTTGCAATGAGCGAGATTGCCGATCCGCTGGTGCTGGACTTCGTCGAATGGGTCGCGCGCGAGCCGCGCGCCTATGCCGAAGTCATCGCGACCTGGAAGACCTCGTGCCCGCGCCTCACCATCTGGGAAGACGCCACTGAGCGCGGCTACGTCGCCCGCGAGACGCTGCCCGGTGTGGGGCTGGTCATCGCGGTGACGGAAGGCGGCGAGCAATTGCTGCGCACCAACGGGCGGTGAGCACGTCACGTCCGCTCGGCTCTCACCGGAGTTTTATCGTGATGGCACCGCAAGCCGTGGCCGGATGATCTCGACCATCCGCTCGGCCGACGTGCCCGGCGGAAAGAAGCCGAGATATTTTCCGTCGCGGTCCATCAGATAGATGAAGGAGCTGTGGTCGACCGTGTAGTCGCCGGCGTCCTTGCCGATGGGGATCTTTGCAAAATAGACCTTGTAGGCCTCTGCCGCCGCCCCGATCGCCTCGCGGCTGCCGGTGAGCCCGAGCAGCCGCGGGTGAAACAGCGGCACATATTCGGCAAGATGTCCGGCGGTGTCGCGTTCGGGGTCGAGCGTGATGAAGACCGGCTGCACGGCGTCGGCGTCCGGCCCGAGCTGCTCGAGCGCCTGTCCGATCGCCATCAAATCGGTCGGACAGACGTCGGGGCAGTATGTGAAGCCGAAATAGACCAGCATCAGCCGTCCGCGGAAGTCGCGGTCACTGCGCATTTTGCCGGTCTGGTCGATCAGCTCGAACGCTCCGCCGACCGGCTCCCGATTCCACATCAGGATGTCCATGGTCTCGGCGGCAGAGCGCGCCTGCGCCGTGCCCGCGCAGGCGAGCGCCAGCATCACGCACAGCCAGGCGCAGGCAGGTCGCATCACAGGCCGAAGGTGAGGCGGCTGCCCGTCGTCGTCACCACCACCTTGCCCTCCATCTGGGCATTGGCTTCCTGCGCGAAGTTCAGCCCGCTGCAATGCATGGGCACCACGACGTCTGGGTTGAGCGCCTTGATCTCGCTCACGACCTGCGTGAGGTAGTCCTTGGGCGCAGGGCCGAGATGGAAGCCGCCGACGACGGCGTGCACCTTCTGGATGCCCGACACCTCCTGCGCCTGCTTCACCGAATTGACGATGCCGACATGGCCGCAGGACGAGATCACGACGAGGCCGAGATCGCGCACGTTGAAGCAGGTGGCGTGCTCGTGGATGTGCTCGTCCGGCACGATCTTGCCCTCCATCTCCGCGGGCAGATAGTGGCCGGCATTGCAGCCCAGCCCGTCCTTGATGCCGAACTCGACCAGCGTGTTCGGCAGCACGCGCTCGCTGCTGCGGCGGGCGATCTTGCCGGTGGTGAAGGCATGGTCCGCGATCACCGTCGGCGTCTCGCACAGCACGGTCGTCACTTTCTGCGCCGCGAGCTGCCGCCGGTCGAGCGTGCCGAAATCGGCGAACTGCCCCTGCGTCGGCGTCGGGCTGACGCGATGGCAGAAATTGTCCTCGCCGCCCGCATAGAGCTTGAGGTCGGCGGGCAGCTTGTCCCGGAACTTGTCGAGGAAGCCGTTCAGGCCGCCGAAATGATCGTAATGGCCATGGCTGACGATGAGTGCGTTCAGCTTGGCCGGATCGACGCCGATCAGCGCCATGTTGTTGAGCAGCACCTCGGGCGTGTAGCCGTAGTCCAGCATCAGCGTGCGCTGGTTGCCGCCGCCTTCGGATTCCAGCCAGAGCGACAGGCCCCATTCATTGTGCAGCGATTTGCGGTAGTCACCGCCGGCGCGCACCGCCGGCGCGATCGAGACGCCGTTGATCTGCTTGGGACGGAAGAACAGGTCGAAGCTCGAATCCACGAGCACGCGGATCGAGAGCTTGTCGACGGTCGGAACGGTGATCGGCGCCGCGCTCGCGATTTCGACGCAGGTGAAGGCGTTGGCGGCCGCGGCGCCGGCGAGTGCCGCCGAGCCGAGAAGGAAATCGCGCCGTGGCATGGTCCGGGTCATTGCAATGCCTCCCGATTTTTTGAAATGCCCGAGCTTAGGTCCAATCCGTGGCCGCCTGCAACAAGCAGCGGCAGGTCTGGCGCCGGCGCTAGCGAGGCAGCCGCCTGCCGGTCACACCCGGGCACCGGCAACGAGACGGCTTTCTTGCGCTCCGCGCCATGACGGTTACTCTGTCCGGCAACCGCAGCAACGGGACCAATCATGTCACTGAAACTTTACGAACTCGTCGGCACCGATCCTTCGCGTCCCTTCAGCCCCTATTGCTGGCGCACGCGGATGGCGCTCGCGCACAAGGGCCTGTCGGCGGAGTCGCTGCCCTGGCGCTTCACCGAGAAGGGCGCGATCGCGCTGCACGGCTCGGAGAAGGTTCCGGTGCTGCTGCATCACGACAAGCCGGTCGTCGATTCCTGGGCCATCGCGAACTATCTCGAGGACAATTTTCCGGATCGCCCGTCGTTGTTCGGCGGTGAGGGCGGCCGCGCCATGGCGCGCATGATCAACGCCTTCGGCGACATCGCCATCGTCGGCGGCATCTTTCCGCTGATCGTCGCCGACATCCCGACCAATCTCGCCGAGGTCGATGCCGCCTATTTCAGGCAATCACGCGAGGCGCGCTTCGGCGGCAAGAGCCTGGAGCAGGTGATGGCGAACCGCGACGCCGGCGTCGTCGCCTTCCGCAAGTCGCTGGAAGTGATGCGCCAGACGCTGAAGAAGCAGCCCTTCATCGGCGGAGCTGCGCCGAACTATGCCGACTACATCGTGTTCGGCGGCTTCCAGTGGGCGCGCGTGGTCAGCCCGTTCAAGTTGCTGGAGAGCGACGATCTCGTCTACGCCTGGCGCGAAAAGCTGCTCGATGCGTTCGACGGCATGGCGCGGACGTCGCCGGGGCACGCGGTGTAGGCGCTGTCGCGCTATGTTTTTTGGGGGAGTGCACACTCCCTCCCCAGCGTCGTCCTGGCGAAAGCCAGGACCCATACCGCGAGGTCTCTCGATCGCAGGTGGTATGAGTACCGAACGACGGGCCTTCGCCAAACAGAATCCTGGGGTAACGGGTCCTGGCTTTCGCCAGGACGACCCGGATATGGCTGCATGCTCGCGCCTAACGCGCAGCAGCGCGCGCCTCCGCCGCAGCCTTGCGCAAACATTCCCGGCACAGGCAATCCTCGCCCTCGACAGGCATCGGCAGCTTTGCCGTCTCCTCCGCGCACCAGCAGGTGCCCGAGAGGTCGCAGCCGAACTCCGTGCCGCATTGGGCGCAGGCGAGGCGGCGCGGAAGGGCCGGGGCTGACGGCATTTCTTTCGGTTTTGTCATGATTTACGCAAAGGCTTCGCCGTCATTTTCATGTCGGGTTCATCTATCGCTGCGCTATACTATGCGTTGAGCAGGTCTCAGGAAAGCGGTTGGCAAGGCGCGAAGGACAAATCGATGGCCCGCGATTCGCAAGCCGCCCTCGTTGCGCTCAACCGTTTCGGCTTCGGCGCCCGTGGCGGCGCATCGGGCGATCTCATCAATGCAGCCTCCGATCCCAGAGGCTTTGTGAAGGCGGAACTGGCGCGTCCCAACGGCGTGCTGCTGGAGGCGCCGGGCCTGCAATCGACGCCGCAGCTCGGCCAGGCCGTGTTCGCCTATCAGGACCAGGTCAAGCAGGCGCGCGAGGCTGCGAAGGAAACGGCCAAGGAAACAGCGAAGGCCGCCGCGCCCGCGGAGACGCCGCCGCAGGCGCCCGCCGATCAGAAGCCCGCTCTGCGCCGCAATCTCTCGCTGAACACGGCCGCCACCGAGATCGGCGGCCAGATGACGGACGCGAAGCCAGCCGACATGGCGGCGAAGCCCGAGACGATGCAGCCGAATGCTTCGCCGCCGGCTGCAAAACCCGCGCCGCAGCCGCTCAATGTGATTCAAAAGACCTTCCGTGCCGAGGCGTTGGCGCGCCTGCAGCGCGCGACGCTGGTCGAGTGCGGCTTCACCGAGCGTCTCGTCGTGTTCTGGTCCAACCATTTCTGCATCTCCGCGAGCAAGGGCGAGCTGGCGCGGATCTGGGCCGGCGCGTTCGAGCGCGAGGCGATCAGGCCGCACGTGCTCGGGCGCTTCGCCGACATGCTGAAAGCGGTCGAGCAGCATCCGGCCATGCTGTTCTTCCTCGACAACCAGCAATCGCTGGGGCCGGACTCGCGCGCGGGGCAGAACCGCAAGCGCGGGCTCAACGAAAATCTGGCGCGCGAGATCATGGAGCTGCATACGCTCGGCGTCGGCGGCGGCTACACGCAGGAGGACGTCACCTCGCTCGCGCGCATCATCACCGGCTGGACCTTTGCCGGACGACAAGGGCAGCTCGGCACGCCTGGCTCCTTCGTGTTCAATACCAATGCACACCAGCCCGGCCCGCAGGTGCTGCTCGGCAAGACCTACGAGCCGGCCGGCGTCGCGCAGGGCGAAGCCGCGCTGGCCGACATCGCGCGCCATCCCTCGACCGCGAATTTCATCGCGACCAAGCTCGTCCGTCATTTCGTTGCCGACGATCCGCCGCCGGCGCTCGTCGCGCGGCTGCGCGAGGTCTTCGTCAAGACCGAAGGCGACCTCAAGGCGATGGCAACCGCGCTCGTCGATTCCGACGAGGCCTGGAAGGCGCCGCTGACGAAGATGCGCAGCCCTTACGATTTCCTGGTCGCAAGCGGCCGGCTGCTGGCGCGCGTGCCGGAGGATCCCGGCGCGTATCTGAACAATCTCAACCTGCTGGGACAGCCGCTGTGGTCGCCGGCAGGGCCCAACGGTTTTCCTGACACCAGCGCCGCCTGGGCCGCGCCCGAAGGCATGAAGCTCAGGCTCGACATCGCCGCGCAAATGGGGGCGCGGCTCGGCAACAACATCGACCCGCTCGACCTCTTGGAGTTCGCAGCTGCGGACGCGGCCTCGATCGAGACGCGCCGGACCATCGAGCGCGCGGAGTCGCGCCAGCAGGCGCTGGCGCTGCTGTTGATGTCGCCGGAAATGCAGAGGAGATGATGATGATCGACTGCGTCGAGAACCGCCTCCTCACGTCGCGGCGCGGCCTTCTGCTCGGCGGCGCATCCTTCGCGGCCTGGGCCTATTTGCCGAAATTCGCGCGCGCGGCCAATGGGCGCGATCCGCGGCTGATCGTCGTGATCCTGCGCGGCGCGCTCGACGGGCTCTCGACCGTCGCGCCGCTCGGCGATCCCGACTATGCCGGCCTGCACGGCTCGATCGCGCTCGCGGCCGACGGCGCGCATCCCGCCATCATGCTCGACTCCTTCTTCGCGCTGCATCCCTCTATGCCGGAGTTCGCACGCATGTATCGCGGCGGGCATGCCGCGGTGATCCATGCGGTGGCGACGCCCTATCGTGACCGCTCGCATTTCGACGGCCAGGACGTGCTCGAAAGCGGCTATGCGGGCCCGGGCCGCGTGCAGTCCGGCTGGCTCAACCGCGCGCTCGAAGCGCTGCCGCGTGGCGAGCGCGTGTCGAGCGGCCTCGCGGTGGGCCCGACCACGCCGCTGGTGCTGCGCGGCAATGCGCCGACCGTCGGCTGGGCGCCGGTCGCACTGCCGCAGGCCGACGACGACACTGCGATGCGGCTCGTCGATCTCTACCGTCATCGCGATCCCGCGCTGGCCTCGGCGCTGTCGCAGGGGCTCCAGTTAGAGAAGGCTGCGAGCGGCGACGACATGAAGCCGAAGCCCGGCAATCAGGTCGTGCAGATGCGGCAGGTGGCGCGCGGTGCTGCAAAACTGATGGCGGCCGACGACGGTCCGCGCATCGCCGCGCTCGCCTTCGACGGCTGGGACACCCATGCCAATGAGGGCGGGCCCGTGGGGCGTCTCGCCTTCCTGCTCGGCGGGCTCGACGGCGCACTCGCGGAATTCGAGTCTGGCCTGGGGGATCGCTGGCGCGACACCGCCGTCATCGTCGCTACCGAATTCGGCCGCACCGCGCGCATCAACGGCACCGACGGCACCGATCACGGCACCGGCACCATCGCGCTGCTCGCCGGCGGCGCGGTTAGGGGCGGCCGCGTCATCTCCGACTGGCCGGGCCTCAAGCTGGGGAATCTCTATGAGGGCCGCGACCTCAAGCCCACCACCGATCTGCGCTCCGTGATCAAGGGCGTGCTGCAGGACCAGTTCGGCCTGTCGGACCGCGTGCTGGCGGAAACGGTGTTCCCGGACAGCGCAAGCGCAAGGCCGATGAAGGGGCTGGTCGCTTAACCTCTCCCCGCTCTTTGCGGGGAGAGGTCGGATTGCGAAGCAATCCGGGTGAGGGGCAGGGCACGCTGTTGCCAAAGTGATAATCCATCCGACTCCACAATGGCCGTGCTTGCGACACGCGCTTCGCTTACAATTCACACCGAACTCGCGGAGATAGCCCCTCACCCCACCCTCTCCCCGTAAGAACGGGGCGAGGGAGTGAGAGGGCGGTGCGTCCATTACGGGTGAGGGGCAGGGCAATGCGTGGCCACTACGAAAAACCCATCCGACTCGCGCGACGCTTGCGCGCTGATCAAACAGATGCCGAGACGGTTATCTGGAATCGCATTCGCAATCGGCGGATCGATGGGAACAAGTTTGTCAGGCAGGAGCCGATCATCGGCTACATCTGCGACTTCGTATGCCGCGAGAAACGACTCATCATCGAAGTTGACGGTGGACAGCACAATGAATCCGCAGCAGATGCAATTCGAGACGAGCGCTTGAGAGAGAAGGGTTACAAGGTGCTACGTTTCTGGAACAACGATGCTCTAGGAAATATCGAAGGTGTTCTCACCGTCATTCAGGCTGAACTCGCGACGGCGGGAGGTGGGACCTAACCTCTCCCCGCTCTTTGCGGGGAGAGGTCGGATCGCGCAGCGATCCGGGTGAGGGGCAGGGCACCTTGTTGCCAAGAGGGGAGTCCCTCCGACTCCCACATTGACCGTGCGTGCATCGCGCACTTCGCTTACAATTCAGACCGAACTCGCGGAGACAGCCCCTCACCCCGCCCTCTCCCCGTAAGAACGGGGCGAGGGAGGGAGAGAGCGGCGCCTCCCTTACAAATTCCGGCATCAGGAGAGAACCACCCATGTACATCGCCATGAACCGCTTCCGTGTCGCCAAGGGCTCCGAGGCCGCCTTCGAGCAGGTCTGGCTCACGCGCGACACGCATCTGGACAAGGTGCCGGGCTTCGTCGAATTCCATCTGCTGCGCGGGCCGGAAGCCGAGGATCATACGCTGTACGCCTCGCACACGATCTGGGCGAACCATGCCGCCTTCGAGGCGTGGACCAAATCGGAAGCGTTCCGCGCCGCGCATCACCGGGCCGGCGACAACAAGCCGCTTTATCTCGGCCATCCCCAGTTCGAGGGCTTTGAGGTGATGCAGACGGTCGGACGCGGCGCGAAATAGCGCCGCGCCGCAGAGATCGGCAGCCGCGATGATCAGCCCAGCGTGATCCTGTCGATCTCCGCCATGTCCTCCGCGCTGAGCTTCCAAGCGATCGCCTTGACGTTCTGCTCGATCTGCTCGGGGCGGGTGGCACCCGCAATGACGCTGGAGACCTGCGGGCGGGCGGCCAGCCAGGAGAAGGCGAGCTCGAGCATCGAGTGCCCGCGTGACTGCGCGAAGGCTTGCAGCTTCTCGACGATCGCCTCGTTGCGCGGGGTGACATAGCGGTCGCGCAGCCGTGGCGTCTGGCCGAAGCGGGTGTCGCCGGGCGCGGCCTCTCCCTTCTTGTACTTGCCGGTCAGGAGTCCGCTCGCGAGCGGGAAGAACGGCAGCAGGCCGAGCTTGTATTCGGTGGCTGCCGGCAGCAAATCCTTCTCGATGTCGCGCACGACGAGCGAGTATTCGTCCTGGCACGACACGAAGCGGCTGACATTCATCGCGCGGGCGACATACTCCGCTTCCGCGATCCGCCAGGCCGGGAAGTTCGAATTGCCGATGTAGCGCACCTTGCCCTGCCGCACGAGATCGTCGAGCGCGCGCAGGCTCTCCTCGATCGGCGTCAGCGGGTCGTAATCGTGCTGCTGGTAGAGATCGATGTAGTCGGTCTTCAGCCGCTTCAGGCTCGCCTCCACGGCCGCCCTGATGTAGCGGCGCGAGGCGCCCTGCTTGGTGCCGTCCTCCGCCATCGGCTTGCAATATTTCGTCGCCAGCACGATGTCCTTGCGGCGATCGCCCAGCACCGCGCCGAGCACGGTCTCCGATCCGCCCATGTTCGAATAGATGTCGGCGGTGTCGAACAGCGTGATGCCGAGGTCGAGCGCGCGATGGATCACCTTGCGCGAGGCTTCGAGGTCGATGCGCTGGCCGAAATTGTTGCAGCCGAGCCCGACCGCGGACACGCGAAGGCCGGAGGCGCCGAGATTACGAATTTCCATGGGGGATCCTGTGGGAGATGAACGGCGGGCATTCTGACCACCGTGCTCGCCAGCTGCAAGCTGCCCGCCGCGCTGCTGCCATGCCGGCGGCGCGGCCAAAAAAATGCGGCCCCTGTCAGACGCGGCGACTGACGGGGACCGCTTTGGGGCGCTTGATCGGTGACGGGGGGCCTGATCAGACGCAGCTGCAACTTAATCCCGGTGTGTTACGCGCCGGTGACAGACCGAGTTATCCACAGGCCGAATGCCGCCGGGGATCAGAATATCTTGCGATAGACGATGAAGCCGGAGCGCTCGGCGACCTTGTCGTACAGGCTCTGCGCCGTGACGTTGGTCTCGTGGGTCTGCCAGTAGACCCGCGGCGATCCCGCCAGCTTGGCGCGCTCGTAGACGCCGTAGATCAGCGCCGAGGCGATGCCCTTGCCGCGCGCGGCCTCCAGCGTGAACAGGTCCTGCAGATAGCAGGACGGCTCGATCGCGGTGGTGCTGCGATGGAACAGATAGTTCGTCATGCCGAGCAGCTTGCCGTCGCTCTCGGCGACCAGCCCGTGCACCGGTTCATAGGCATCGAAGAAGCGCTGCCACGTGACCTCGGTGATTTTGGGCGAGAGCGCGGTCGGACCGGAGCGGCCGTAGAAAGCATTGTAACCGTCCCACAGCGGCAGCCATTGATCGTAGTCCTGCCTCGTGACGGAGCGAATGGTGAGCGACATCTGAGAATCCCGCGATCGATCAAGTGTCCTTCATACGGGATGATGGGAGCACCGATCAATCGCGCAGTCGCCTCACTCCGCAACGCGCAGATACCGGATCAGCTTGCGGTTCGCGGGGTCGCGCAGCGAGCGATAGTAGTCGGCGCGCGCCGGCGCGTCGGTATGGCGCACGAGGTCGGTGACCGGCGTGTAGCTCAGCATGCGCCCGCCGTCGGGGAGCGCGGCGCAGACGAAGCGCAGCACCTCGCCATTGCGCAGCTTGATGGTGATCGGCGTGGCATCGCCGACCCGCACCATCTCCATGCGCTGCGCGATGAAGGTGCCGAGCTCGTCCTCCGGCAGCTCGAACGCGCCGGTGTCGCGGCCGTGATACATCAGCGCGATGAAGGGCGGCTTGCTGTCGGCCATCTCGTCCGGCAGCGCAAAATAGTCGCGGAAGGCGCGGTTGATGAACTCGGCGCGCGTCTCGGTATCGAGCAGCACGATGCCGATGTCGACCTGGTCGAGCGCGGCCGACAGCCGCGCGGCGAGGGCGTGGCTCTGGCGCTCCGCGGCGAAGGTCGCGAGCAGCCGCTCGCGCATCAGGCCGGTGATGCCTGCGGTGCCGAACGCCGTCACGGCGAGCAGCCCGACGAGGTCCGCGCCGGCGTGGAAGGACGTGGCGCGATGATTGAGGAAGAACAGCGCCGCGCCGATGACCGCGAGAGCCGCGCTGGTCATGGCGGCGGCGAAGCCGGCCAGCGCGCCGGCCAGCGCGACGATGCAGACGAACAATGGCGCGGGCGAGGGAACGTTGACGGAGCGATCGAGCAGGATCGCCAGCAGCGTGACCGCTACCGTCAGCATTGGACCGGACATCGCGCGCCATCCGAACCGCATGGCCTCTCGTTCCTCCCTGAACGAGTAAGGGCGCAACACTGACTCATCGTTGCGATGACGCAGTGCGAAATCGCGCGGTGCCCTTAAGGGCGGCTTGAGAGGCGGCGCAAAGCTTTCGGATGATTTTAGGTCAAATGCACATGCCTGATGCGCTGTTGCTGCGCTGGCGCATTCAGCGTCGAGCTGCCCGGGCTCTTGCGCATGCCGGTGAAGATCAGCAGCGAGGCTGCGACCAGGATGGCCGCGGTGAGGGTGATTGCAACGATGACCACAGGTGATTTCATCGACGTCCTGTCGCGCTGCTGGCCGGCGCGGGGCGTGCGGCGCCTTGAAGGCTCGTCGAGGATGAAACGGGAATCAGACCGGCAGGCCCATCGCCATGGTCGCCTTGGTCGACAGCACCGTCAGGGTGACGATCAGGCACAGCGAGAGCGCGGCGACGGCGAGCGACGCCGCGACCGCGTTGGTCAGCCGGGAAGACGAAACGGTATCGGTTTGGCTCTGAAAGCCTGCCGTGCCGGACGCCCGAGTCATGGTCTAAATCCTTCAACGCGCGAGCGAATCACCCGCGACATCGAACAATTTCACCATTTCAACCGGCAATATTGCGGCGGCTGCCGCGCCGAACGTGGCGGGATTGCGGCAAAGGTTAACGCTATGCCCGCTATTTCTTAATGCTGCACCGGTTTCAGGCGCCCGCAGCAATGCTGGCGGGGTCGTCGATGTCGGCCGGCCGCCAGTCCATCGACACGAAGCCGGGCGCGGCCTCGACCCGCTTCAACCAGTCCCGGATCGCCGGGAAGGCCTCGAGGTCGAAGTCGCAGCGGTCGGCGAGGTGGGTGTAGCCGTACAGCGCGATGTCGGCGACCGTGAGCTGCCGGGCGGCGAAATAGGAATTGGTCTTGAGGTGGTTTTCCATCACCTGGAGCGCGCCGTAGCCGCGCTCCATCCAGTCCTCCAGCGCGTGGGTCTGCAGGTCGCGGCCGCCCTTGACCAGCGACAGCCAGAAATAGGCCGCGCCGATGTTCGGCTCCAGCGCGTGCTGCTCGAAGAACATCCATTGCAACGCCTCGGCGCGGTCGATGCGGTTCTCCGGCGCGAGCGGCGTGCCGACGGCAACGTACCACAGGATGGCGTTGGACTCGGCGAGGAAGCGGTCCCCGCCGACCTCGAGCAGCGGCACCTGGCCCGACGGGTTCTTGGACAGGAAGTCCGGCGTGCGGCTCTCGCCGCGCAGAATGTCCACCTCCACCGCTTCGTAAGGGACGTTCAACAGCGCCAGCGCAAGGCGGACCTTGTAGCTGTTGCCGGAGCGTTGCATCGAATAGAGCTTGTACATTCCGGAGTTCTGAACCGAGGACGGGAAGACGCGGCGCTTGTTGCCCCGCAGCGCGGCTAAACAATGATGCCGATGCGAATCCGCCGCAAGGGCCAGCCAATAGAAAAACTCGAAAACCCTACCGCGCTGCAGCGCCGCGGAAGATCATTTCCGCGCGACCGCACAACTCAGTTCACGCTTGCGTCAACGCGTGGCGGCGGTGTGCCACGTATGGGTGTGAGTGGCGAAGCGGCCAAAGATGGCACGCCGAAATCTCCACGGCGTCATGCCCGGGCTTGTCCCGGGCATCCACGTTCTTCGTACCGAGCGGCAAGGATGTGGATGGCCGGGACACAGGCGAGCGAAAGCGACGCCGTCCTTCTTACGGCCAGGCCCGGCCATGACGGCGGAGAGGCGTCCCCGCGCGCCCCAAATTGCTCCGAGGACAAGCCTTGCCGGATATGAGGGTTTTGCGCGGCAAAGTTGCGGGAAATTGCTGGAAAACAGGCCTTGAACCGCTCCAAATCGTAAACTTTTTCGGGATCGGGCCGAAGTTTCTTGCGATGCAGCGGCGCACGTTTTAGGGTGGCTCCATTCCCACAATCAGAGTCGTGACGACCCATGGGTTCACGACGCTTGTCAGGAGATGACGATGTCCTTCCTTGCCGCTGCGCTCGACCGTGTGAAGCCGTCCGCGACCATCGCGGTCACGGATAAAGCACGGGCGCTGAAAGCGGCGGGCCGCAACGTCATCGGCCTCGGTGCCGGCGAGCCCGACTTCGACACGCCCGCGAACATCAAGCTGGCGGCGATCCACGCCATCGAGGCCGGCAAGACCAAGTACACCGCGGTGGACGGCATCCCCGAGCTGAAGGAAGCCATCATCGCCAAGTTCCAGCGCGAGAACGGCGTGGTCTACAAGCCGAACCAGATCATCGTCGGCACCGGCGGCAAGCAGGTGCTCTACAACGCGCTGATGGCGACCATCAATCCGGGCGACGAGGTGATCATCCCCGCGCCGTACTGGGTCAGTTATCCTGAGATGGTGGCGCTCGCCGGCGGCGAGCCGGTGCCGGTGGTCTGCACCGCCGCGACCGGTTTCAAGCTGCAGCCCGAGGCGCTCGAGCGTGCGATCACGCCGAAGACCAAATGGGTCATCCTGTGCTCGCCGTCGAACCCGACCGGTGCGGCCTACACAAGGGCCGAGCTGAAGGCGCTCACCGACGTGCTGGTCAAGCACCCGCATGTCTGGGTGATGACCGACGACATGTACGAGCACCTCGTCTATGACGACTTCCAGTTCACCACGGTCGCGCAGGTCGAGCCGAAACTCTACGACCGCACGCTCACCGTGAACGGCGTGTCGAAGGCCTATTGCATGACCGGCTGGCGTATCGGCTATGCCGGCGGCCCGGCCCAGCTCATCAAGGCGATGTCGACCATCCAGTCGCAGTCGACCTCGAACCCGTCGTCGATCGCGCAGTGGGCGGCGGTGGAAGCGCTGAACGGTCCGCAGGACTTCATCCCCGCCAACAACAAGGTGTTCAAGGAGCGCCGCGACCTCGTGGTCTCCATGCTCAACCAGGCCAAGGGCATCGAGTGCCCGCGGCCCGAGGGTGCGTTCTACGTCTATCCGTCCTGTGCCGGCACGATCGGCAAGACCGCGCCGTCGGGCAAGGTGATCGGCAATGACGAGGACTTCGTCACCGAGCTGCTCGAGACCGAAGGCGTCGCCGTGGTGCAGGGCTCGGCCTTCGGCCTCGGTCCGGCGTTCCGCATCTCCTACGCGACCAAGACCTCGGACCTCGAAGACGCCTGCAAGCGCATCCAGCGCTTCTGCGGCAATCTTCGCTGAGCCTGCCGCGACAGTGCAAATCGGAAAGGCCCGCCTCCGGCGGGCCTTTTTGTTGTTCGCACGCTCGTCGGGGCGCGCGATCTGGCACCCGCATGGCGGTTGTGGCATAGACCATCGCGCAACACGGGCAGGGGCTCTCTCTGTCCGCATCACATCCATCGCCGGAGATATTTCATGCGCCGCTCACTCCTCCTCGCCGGGCTCACTGTCGCGGGCCTCGTTGCTTCCGTCGCCGGCGGCAGCGCACAGCAGCAGCGGATGGTGCGGGTCGGCGTGCTCGAATGCCGCGGCGGCGCCAGCGTCGGCTTCATCGTCGGCTCGGTGACCAATCTCGGCTGCGTGCTACGCGCCGACGGCCTGCCCGATGACCGTTACGTCGCGACGATCCGCAAAGTGGGCCTCGACATCGGCATCACCCAGGAGACCACGCTGGCCTGGGGCGTGTTCGCGCCGGTCGACCGGCTCGGCCCCGGCGATCTCTCCGGCAATTACGCGGGCGCGCAGGGCAGCGCCGCACTCGGCGTCGGTGTCGGCGGCAACGTGCTGGTCGGCGGCTCCAACAATTCGATCGCGCTCCAGCCGCTCAGCGTGCAGGGTCAGGTCGGCCTCAGCGTCGCCGCCGGCCTCGAAAGCCTGGAACTGCGTCCGGGCCGTTAAGACATGTCGCTCCACCTCTCCTCCGACGAGGAGAGGTGGAACAGCGATTGATCTCCAAGGACTTACACCAAGACGTTACGCCGGATTCAACCGACGACGCACCGCAGCGACGTTTGACGCTTGCCAAATCTCGGGGACGGGCAGACCATCTGCGTTTGCCGACCCAATCATGGGCCGAGCTCCACACCAAGGAGGCGGCGAAATGGGACAAGACGTCAGAAGTCCCCGAGGTCCACGGTGCATCGCGCTGGTGGGCCCTTTCCAAAGCGGTAAAACCACTCTTCTCGAAGCAATACTGGCGCGAACGGGCGCAATCCCGCGCGCCGGCAGCGTCGACGCCGGAACATCCGTCGGCGACGCCACTCCGGAGGCCCGTCATCACAAGATGACCGTCGGCCTCACTGCCGCCACCACGAGTTTCATGGGCGACAGCTACACCTTCCTCGATTGTCCCGGTTCCGTCGAGTTCGCCCACGACATGCGCGCCGCGCTGCCCGCGGTCGACGCCGCCATCGTGGTCTGCGAGGCCGACGAGAAGAAGCTACCGCAGCTTCAGATCATCCTGCGCGAGCTGGAGGAGCTGAAGATCCCGCGTTTCCTGTTTCTCAACAAGATCGACCGCGCCAACAAGCGCATCCGCGAGACCCTCGCGATGCTCCAGCCCGCCTCGCGCGTGCCGCTGGTGCTGCGCCAGATCCCGATCTGGAAGGGCGAGCTGATCGAAGGGTTCGTCGATCTCGCGCTGGAGCGCGCCTTCATCTATCGCGAGCACAAGGCCTCCGAGGTGGTCGCGCTCGAAGGCGGCGACCTCGACCGTGAGAAGGAGGCCCGCTTCTCGATGCTGGAGAAGCTCGCCGACCACGACGACGCGCTGATGGAGCAATTGCTCGAGGACATTCAGCCGCCGCGCGATGCCGTGTTCGACGATCTCGCCCGCGAACTGCGCGAAGGGCTGATCTGCCCGGTGCTGCTCGGCGCGGCCGCGCGCGAGAACGGCGTGCTGCGCCTGATGAAGGCGCTGCGCCACGAAGCGCCCGGCGTCGCGGAGACCGCAAAACGTCTCGGCGCGCCCGAGAGCAAGGATGCGCTCGGCTACGTCTTCAAGACGCTGCATTCGCAGCACGGCGGCAAGCTGTCGCTGACGCGGCTGCTCGCCGGCCATCTCGACGACGGTGCAACGCTGCAATCCTCCTCCGGCGGCGCGGGCCGCATCTCCGGCATCCTCGCCGTCAACGGCGCCTACGACACCAAGCGCGCGTCGGCGGAAGCCGGCGACACGGTGGCGCTCGCCAAGCTCGATCCGGTCAAGACCGGCGACACGGTCTCGAGCGGCAAGACCCAGCCTGCGGCGCTGGTCGCGGAGGAGGCGACCTCGGCCGTGCTCGCGATCTCCGTTGCGGCCACCGATCGCAAGGACGACGTCAAGCTCGGCCAGTCGTTGATGCGGCTGCATGAGGAGGACCCCTCGCTCATGATCGTGCAGAACCCCAAGACCCACGACACCGTGCTGTGGGGCCAGGGCGAGATGCACCTGCGCGTCGCCAGCGAGCGCCTGCGCGATCGCTTCGGCGTCAAGGTCACATCGCATCCGCCCGCGATCGGCTATCAGGAGACCATCCGCAAGCCGATCACCCAGCGCGGCCGTCACAAGAAGCAGTCCGGCGGCCACGGCCAGTTCGGCGACGTCGTGCTCGACATCAAGCCGCTGCCGCGCGGCGACGGCTTCAAGTTCGCCGAGAAGGTGGTCGGCGGCGCAGTGCCCCGCAACTACATCCCGGCGGTGGAGGAGGGCGTCGTCGACGGGCTGACGCGCGGTCCGCTCGGCTTCCCCGTCACCGACGTGCAGGTGACGCTGACCGACGGCTCTTATCACAGCGTCGACAGCTCCGACCTCGCCTTCCGCACGGCGGCGCGGGTGGGGCTCAACGAAGGTCTGCCGCAATGCCAGCCGGTGCTGCTGGAGCCGATCCACGTGGTCGAGATTGTCTGTCCGACCGACGCCACCGCCAAGATCAACGCGATCCTGTCGGCACGGCGCGGCCAGATCCTCGGTTTCGACACCCGCGACGGCTGGAGCGGCTGGGACTGCGTCCGCGCCATGATGCCGGAAGCCGAGATCGGCGAGCTCATCGTCGAGCTGCGTTCGGCCACGGCAGGCGCGGGCAGCTTCACCCGCCAGTTCGACCACATGGCCGAAGTCACGGGCCGCGCCGCCGACCAGATCATCGCCGCCCACCAGCACGCGGCGTGATCGGTTAGGGGGCAATGCTCTCTCACTCCCTCTCCCCGTTCTTACGGGGAGAGGGGCTGTCTCCGCGCATGCGGTGAGAGTTAGACGCGCGCAGCTTCCTCCACTCCGTCATTGCGAGCGCAGCGAAGCAATCCAGAATCCCTCCGCGGAAAGACTCTGGATTGCTTCGCTGCGCTCGCAATGACGACGTGGAACGAACATGCGCCGCTCCCCCACCGTCATCCTGAGGTGCGAGTTGCGCAGTGCATTCGCACTGCGCGGCGAGCCTCGAAGGATGCACGGCCCCGCTGCTGCAGCCGGGCCGTCGCCCTTCGAGGGCCGCTAAAGAAGCGGCCACCTCAGGGTGAGGGAAGGGGACAAGTCCTCGCTGCTCGATCCCGTCATTGCGAGCGTAGCGAAGCAATCCAGACTGTCTCCGAGGAGGCGGTCTGGATTGCTTCGTCGCAAGAGCTCCTCGCAATGACGGAGGAGACAGACGGGCAGTCTCTTGCATTCGCCCTACAATGATGTATTTTACATCATTGTATATGCTCCAGATATCACTTATAACTCCTGATACGTGAGGCCGGATTGATCACGTCATTCCAGATGCGGGCAGCCCGCGCGCTGCTCGGCATTGACCAGAAAACGCTGGCCGAGCTTGCCGGCGTGTCGCTGCCGACCATCCAGCGGATGGAGGCATCGACCGGCAATGTGCGTGGCGTGGTCGAGACCTTGATGAAGGTGGTCGAAGCGTTCGACCGCGCCGGCGTCGAGTTGATCGGCGAGCAGGCGCGCAGCGACAGCGGCGGGCGCGGCGTGCGCCTGAAGGAGCCCGGGCCGCCGCGCAGGGTAGGGGCATGATCGTCGCGATGATCGTGCCAGCAGGGAAGAGCTAACGCACCGTCGCGTCCGAGATCGCGGCCGCACGATGCAGTGGAGCATTGTGGGGCAGCGAGGCATGAGCATCACCAGCGATCACGCGAGCGGGCTGCATCGGCTGCGCCGGCCGACCTTTGCCGAACTCTACCTGCCAAAGCTCGTCACCGTCTGGCGCGAAGGCTACGGCGTCGCGGACTTTCGCGCCGACGTGTTCGCGGGCCTCACGGTGGCGATCGTCGCGCTGCCGCTGTCGATGGCGATCGCGATCGCCTCGGGCGTGACACCGGACCGCGGCCTCTATACCGCGGTCGTCGGCGGCTTCATCGTGTCGCTGCTCGGCGGCAGCCGCTTCCAGATCGGCGGTCCCGCCGGCGCCTTCATCGTGCTGGTCGCGGTGACCGCGGAGCGGCACGGTGTCGACGGCGTCATCCTCGCCACCATGATGGCGGGCCTGTTCCTGATCGCCGCGGGCCTGTTGCGTGTCGGCACCTACATCAAGTTCATTCCCTATCCGGTCACGGTCGGCTTCACCGCCGGCATCGCCGTGATCATCTTCGCGAGCCAGCTCCGCGATCTCTCGGGCATCACGCTCGCGGGCAAGGAGCCCAGCGAGTTCGTGCCGAAGCTGGTCGCGCTCGCGGGCGGCCTCCCCACCATCAACCCGTCGGCCGTTGCCGTCGCGATCGGCTGCATCGCCATCATCGCGGCCCTGCGGGTCTGGCGGCCGTCCTGGCCGGGCATCCTGATCGCGGTCGTGTTCGCGGCGGTCGTCTGCGCGGTGTTCTCGCTGCCGGTCGAGACCATCGGCAGCCGCTTCGGCGGCATCCCGCGCGAACTACCCTCGCCGGCGCTGCCTGCATTCTCGATTGCGAAGGCGAAAGCGGTGCTGCCCGACGCGATTTCCTTTGCATTGCTGGCTGCCATCGAATCGCTGCTGTCGGCGGTAGTAGCCGACGGCATGACCGGGCGTCGCCACCGCTCCAATTGCGAACTGGTGGCGCAGGGCGTTGCCAATGTCGGCTCGGCGCTGTTCGGCGGCATCTGCGTCACCGGCCTGATCGCGCGCACCGCCACCAATATCCGCGCCGGCGCGCGCGGGCCGCTCGCGGGCATACTGCATGCGGTCTTCCTGCTGCTGTTCATGCTGATCGCGGCGCCGCTCGCCAGCTACATCCCGCTCGCCGCGCTCGCCGCCGTGCTCGTGGTGGTCGCGTGGACCATGGCGGAGAAGCAGGAATTCGCAACCCTCCTGCGCTCCTCCTGGGGCGATGCCGTGGTGCTGCTCGCGACCTTCCTGCTCACGATCTTCCGCGACCTCACTGAAGGCATCCTGGTCGGCTTCGCGCTCGGCGCAGTGCTGTTCATCCATCGCATGGCGGAGATGACGGGTATCGAGGAGCGCACGCCGCTGGTCGCCGCCGATCGCCCCGACGACGGCAATGGCGAGCGCGTGCCTTACGATCCCGGCCTCGCGATCGATCGGGACGTGCTGGTCTATCGCATCACGGGCGCGTTCTTCTTCGGCGCGGCCTCGGCGATCGGCAGCGTGCTCGACAGCATCGCCGACAAGCGCAAGGGCTTCGTGGTCGATTTCGCCGCGGTGCCGTTCCTGGATTCGACCGCGGCCAACGTGCTCGGCCGCGTCGCCGTCAAGGCGCACCGCCAGGGCATCCGCCTGTTCATCACGGGGGCATCGCCCGCGGTCCGCCGCGCGCTGCTCACCCATGGCGTGACGCCGCCGCGCGCCCGCTATCGCGAGACCATCGCGCGCGCCGTCGCCGACATCAAGGCCGGCACGGCGAAGCCCGCGGCCGATGACGCCGCCACGGCCTGACGCCGCGCACTTCTCAAGCGGTGCGATTTGACCGACACTGCCGCCTCACGGGGTGGTGGATCGGCATGCTCAATTCACGTCGCGACGTTGCGCTGGCCTGCGCACTCAGCACGCTGGCGGGCTATGTCGACGGCATCGGGTTCCTGCATCTCGGCGGGTTGTTCGTCTCCTTCATGAGCGGTAATTCCACGCGGCTCGGCGTCAGCCTTGCGGATGCCGCGTGGTGGCAGGCCGCCGGCGCGGTTGGCCTGATCGCGCTGTTCGTGGCGGGGGCGGCCGTCGGCAGCCTCGTCGTGCTCGGCGGCGGCGCCGAGCGGCAGCCATGGCTGCTGCTCGTCGAGGCGGTGCTGCTCGCGGTGGCGGGGCTCTGTCATGCCTATGGCCTGCCAAACCTTGCGATTGCGGCGATCGTGCTGGCGATGGGGCTGGAGAACGCCGTATTCCAGATCAACGGCGGCGCCGGTCTCGGCCTCACCTATGTCACGGGCGCGCTGGTCAAGGTCGGCCAGCTTCTCGCGGTCAGCCTGACCGGGGGACCGCGCTGGGGCTGGGCGCCGAACCTGCTGCTATGGGCGGCGCTCGTTGCGGGCTCGGCAGCCGGCGCGCTCGCCTATGCCTGGATCAACCTTGCCGCGATCTGGTTCGCCGCGGGCGCGGCGCTGGCCCTGGCCGCGATCGTGGCCGTGGCGATGCGGCGCACGCGCGCTTGACAGAGCCGGCGGGACGCGAAATTGATCGCCTCCAATACGATCCAAGGAGACGACGACAGTGAGCAAGGCTCCCGCAGCCTGTCTGATCGGATGGCCGGCGGCGCATTCGCGCTCGCCGCTGATTCATCATTACTGGCTGCGCACGCTCGGCATCGAAGGCGGCTACGTCATCGAGGCGGTGCCGCCCGATGACTTGCGCGACTTCGTGCTGCGGCTGTCGCTGCGCGGTTTTGTCGGCGCCAATGTCACCATCCCGCACAAGGAAGCCGCGCTGAAGCTGTCGACACCCGATGCGCGTGCGAAAGCGGTCGGGGCGGCCAACACGCTGTGGTTCGAGAACGGCGAGCTGCGCTCGACCAACACCGACGTCGAAGGCTTCATCGGCAATCTCGATGCCAGCGCGCCCGGCTGGGACAAGGCGGACGAAGCATTGGTGTTAGGTGCCGGCGGGTCCTCCCGTGCGGTCGTGTTCGGTCTGCTCGAGCGCGGGGTCAAGCGCATCCATCTCGCCAATCGCACCATCGCGCGAGCAGAGACCCTTACAGGACAGTTCGGCGCGAACGTGCATCCTGTTACGTGGGACGCGATCGGCGATGTGCTGCCGCGCGCAAAACTTCTCGTGAACACGACCTCGCTCGGCATGCACGGCCAGCCGCCGCTCGACGTCGAACTGGCGCGCCTGCCGCAAGAGGCCGTCGTCGCCGACCTCGTCTATGTCCCGCTGGTGACGCCGCTGCTGGCGGCCGCAAAGGCACGCGGCCTGGAGACCGCCGACGGGCTCGGCATGCTCCTGCACCAGGCGGTGCGCGGCTTCGAGCTGTGGTTCGGCCGCAGGCCACAGGTGACGGCCGAATTGCGCGCGCTGGTCGAGGCCGATCTCACAAAGACTTGAGCGGAGCGCCGCGAATAGCACACCACCTCCGGAGTTCTATCCCCGTGGGACAATCGGAGACCGTCATGACTATTCAACGCGTAACTTTCACACGCCCGCTCATCGCCGTTGCCATGGTGGCCGTGTCCACCTTCGCGGCCTACGCGCAGAGGGCGCCGGTGCCGACGCGCGTGCGCGGCACGATCGAGAGCGTCAATGGCGACACCATGCAGGTCAAGTCGCGCACCGGCGAGGACGTCAAGCTGCGCATCGCGCCCGACGTCAGCGTGTCCGGAATTACAAAGATTTCACTCGCCGACATCAAGGTCGGCTCCTTCGTCGGTGCCACCACGGTGCCGGGTCCGGATGGCGGCAACAACGCCGTCGAGGTGCACGTGTTTCCGGAAAGCATGCGCGGCACCGGCGAGGGCTCGCGTCCCTGGGACCTGAAGCCCAATTCCAGCATGACCAATGCGACCGTGTCGGAGAGCGTGGTCGGCAATGACGGCCACACACTGCTGGTCAAGTACAAGGACGGCGAGAAGAAGGTGTTCGTCCCCGACAACACGCCGGTGGTGACGTTCGTGCCCGGCGACAAGGGCGAGCTGAAGCCCGGCGCCCAGGTCGTCGCCTTCATGAAGCAGCTGCCGGACGGCTCGTTCGAGACCAACCGCGTCAGCGTCGGCCTCAATGGCCTGATCCCGCCGATGTGATGCGCCCTTCGTAGCCCGGATGGAGCGCAGCGAAATCCGGGAACCGTCTCAGCGGTACGTCTGCCCCGGATTGCGCTGCGCTCCATCCGGGCTACGGATCGCTGGAATAGCACGGTGAGTGCGGTGTTTATTCCCGGGCCAGCCAACCCCCCGGAGAAACACCATGTTGAAATCGCCTTTGCTCGCGGCGCTCTTCGCCGTTGCCTTTGCTTCGATCGCCTCGGCGCAGCAGCCGCCGACGGTGCGCATCCGCGGCACCATCGAGAGCGTCGACGGCAACACGCTCGGCATCAAGACCCGCGAGGGCAGCGACGTGAGGGTGAAGATGACGGACAACGTCGCCGTCTTCGCCGTGATCAAGACCTCGATGTCGGAGGTCAAGGAAGGCTCCTATATCGGCGTCACCGGCATGCCCGAGCCCGACGGCACCCAGAAGGCGATCGCCGTGCACATCTTTCCGGAGAACCAGCGCGGCGCCGCCGAAGGTTTCCGCCCCTGGGACGCCCGCGCCAACTCGACGATGACGAATGCGACCGTGGCGCAGACGGTCAAGGGCACCGATGGCCAGAACATCACGGTGAAGTACAAGGACGGCGAGAAGAAAGTCGTGGTGCCGCCGGACACCCCGATCGTCACCTTCGTCGCCACCGACAAGTCGGAAGTGAAGCCCGGCGCCAAGCTGATCATCTTCGGCGCGGCGAAGAAGGACGACGGCTCGCTGGAGGCGAACCGGGTGAATGTCGGCAGGGACGGCGTGACGCCGCCGATGTGAGGGTGTGAGGGACGCTTCGCTCTCTCGCTCCCTCGCCCCGTTCTTACTGGGAGAGGGTGGGGTGAGGGGCTTGTCTCCGCGAGTTCGGTTTTCAATGATCGACCAAGGACCAACTCCGCATCGATCGCAAGAGTCGGATGGACTCCCACTCAGGCGGCCGTGTGCCTTGCCCCTCACCCGGATTGCTTCGCAATCCGACCTCTCCCCGCTTAAGGGCGGGGAGAGGTTAGCAAATCACACCGCAATGATGTGATCGTCGATCTCCTCGACCCGGTTCACGCCGCACAGGCCCATGGTCGTGAGCAATTCCTTCTGGATGATCTCGATCGCCTTGGCGACGCCGGCCTGGCCGCCGGCGCCGAGGCCATAGGCGTAAGCACGGCCGATCATGCAGGATTTTGCGCCGAGCGCGAGCGCGCGCATCACGTCCTGGCCGGAGCGGATGCCGCCGTCGAACATGATCTCCATCTTGTCGCCGATGGCATCGACGATCTCGGGCAGCACCTCGATCGAGGACGGTGCGCCGTCGAGCTGACGGCCGCCATGGTTGGAGACGACGATCGCCTGCGCCCCGGTTTTCGCCGCGAGCTCCGCGTCCTCGACGTCGAGAATGCCCTTCAGGATCAGCTTCCCCGGCCAGATCGAGCGGATCCACTCGATGTCGTTCCAGTTCAGCGAGGTATCGAACTGCGAGTTGATCCAGGTCGACAGCGAGGTGATGTCGTCGCTGACCTTCAGATGACCGGCGAGATTGCCGAAGGTGCGGCGCTTGCCCTGCAGCACGCCCGACACCCAGGCCGGCTTGGTGGCGAAATCGATCAGCTTGGACAGCGACCATTCCGGCGGCACGGTCATGCCGTTCTTGATGTCCTGGTGGCGCTGTCCGATCACCTGGAGATCGACGGTCAGCACCAGCGCGGAGCATTTCGCCGCGATCGCGCGCTCGATCAGCGCCTTGATGAAGCCGCGGTCCTTCATGACGTAGAGCTGGAACCAGAACGGCTTCTCGACATTGGCGGCGATGTCCTCGATCGAGCAGATCGACATCGTCGACTGCGTGAACGGGATACCGGCGGCCTGCGCGGCGCGGCAGGCGTGGATCTCGCCGTCGCCATGCTGCATGCCGAGCAGGCCGACGGGCGCCAGCACCAGCGGCATGGCCGAGGCCTCGCCCAAAATCGTTGTCGAGGTGTCGCGCTTGGAGACGTCGACCAGGATGCGCTGGCGGAACTTGATCGCCTGCATGTCATCGCGGTTGGCGCGCAGCGTCTCCTCGGCATAGGAGCCGCGGTCGCAATAGTCGAAGAACGCCTTCGGCACGCGGCGCTTATGCAATGCGCGAAGATCGTCGATACAGGTGATGTGCTTCATGAACGTTTCCCCGGCCCGTCTTGCATCAAGAGTCTTGCATCGGAAGGTTTAGGGGTCATCTAGCATGGTTGGATGCACAGCCAAATCGTTTGAGAGGAGGGCGCCATGACGAGGCCGCACACGGGACCTTCGCCGGAGGAAATCAAGGAGAAACAGGCCCTCGAGGAGGCGCTGGAAGAGGGGCTCGAAGAGACCTTTCCGGGCTCCGATCCGGTCAACGTCACGCAGCCGCCGCCGAGCCGCGACGACGGCCATGTGAAGCGCTCGAAGTAGGACAGGTTCCGCGCACTTTCCGGTGGTCACGCCGGAACTATAATGTTAACAATATGTTACCGGGACGGCGGTGAGCCTGGTTCCGTAATGATTCATCATATTTTTTGAAGCCAAGTTAGCCGCGATGGATTTATAAGACCCCAGCAAATCAGGGATGCGGGGCCAGTTTGGGCACCCGGAGGTTGTGTTGGGGATCCCTGGTTGTTGCTTGGGGGACGATATGAGCCGCAAATATTTCGGGACGGACGGGATTCGGGGCCGCGCCAACGGACTGATCACGCCGGAGCTCGCGCTCAAGGTCGGCCAGGCCGCGGGCCTCGCGTTTCAGCGCGGCGACCACCGCCACCGGGTCGTGATCGGCAAGGATACCCGCCTGTCCGGCTACATGATCGAATACGCGATGGTCGCGGGCTTCACCTCGGTCGGCATGGACGTGCTGCTGGTCGGCCCGATGCCGACGCCGGCGGTCGCGATGCTGACCAAGTCGATGCGCGCCGATCTCGGCGTGATGATCTCGGCCTCGCACAATCTGTTCGAGGACAACGGCATCAAGCTGTTCGGCCCGCAGGGCTTCAAGCTCTCCGACGACGTCGAGAAGCAGATCGAGCAGCTGCTCGACGAGCCCATCGACAAGCGGCTTGCGCAGAGCGCCAGCCTTGGCCGCGCCCGCCGCATCGACGGCGTGCATGACCGCTACATCGAATTCGCCAAGCGCACGCTGCCGCGCGACCTCTCGCTCGAGGGCCTGCGCGTCGTGATCGATTGCGCCAACGGCGCCGCCTACAAGGTGGTGCCGGAAGCGCTGTGGGAGCTGGGCGCCGACGTCGTGCCGATCGGCGTCGAGCCTGACGGTTTCAACATCAACAAGGATTGCGGCTCGACCTCGCCGGAAGCGCTGTCGAAGAAGGTGCGTGAGATGCGCGCCGACATCGGCATCGCGCTCGACGGCGATGCCGATCGCGTCATCCTGGTGGACGAGCGCGGTCACGTCGTCGACGGCGACCAGCTGCTGGCGGTGATTGCGCAGAGCTGGAAGGAAGACGGCCGCCTCTCGCGTCCCGGCATCGTTGCCACCGTGATGTCCAATCTCGGCCTCGAGCGCTTCCTGAAGGGGCAGGGGCTCGATCTCGTGCGCACGCCGGTCGGCGACCGCTACGTGCTCGAGCAGATGCTGAACGGTGGCTACAATCTGGGCGGCGAGCAGTCCGGCCATATCATCCTGTCCGACTACGCCACCACCGGCGACGGTTTCGTCGCCGCCCTGCAGGTGCTGGCCGTGGTGCAGAAGCTGCGCCGGCCCGTGTCCGAGGTCTGCCACCGCTTCGATCCGCTGCCGCAGATCCTCAAGAATGTCCGCCACAAGGGCGGCAAGCCGCTCGACGATACCGAGGTCAAGACGGCGATCTCCGACGGCGAGAAGCGCCTCAACGGCCACGGCCGCCTGCTGATCCGCTCCTCCGGCACCGAGCCCGTGATTCGCGTCATGGGCGAGGGCGAGGACCGCCATCTGGTCGAGGACGTCGTCGACACCATCGTCTCCGCGCTCGGCCAGGCCGCGGCGTAAGCTCTCTTCCTTCTCCCCTTGTGGGAGAAGGTGGCGCGAAGCGCCGGATGAGGGGTTCTCTCTCCGAATTCAACCGCGAGAGATGTGCTCGCGGAGGCAGACCCCTCACCCGTCTCGCCGCTGCGCGGCGATCCACCCTCTCCCACAAGGGGAGAGGGTAAGAGATGCATCCCAGCCATTTGCGATTAGTGGTGGTTGCACCGCTGCCTGCATCGTATTGAGCAAGTCGCGGCAATCTGCCGCGCCTGCCGGGATGCTGTAGTGAACAAGCCTGTCGTCGTCTCCGAGGAAACGCTGACCGAGCCCGTCGTCGTCAGCGACGTCGTGGCCGCTGCCGGCAAGCCGGCCGCGGGGCCGGCCTATATCGTGCTCGCCGGCATCAGCTTCTCGCACTTCCTCAACGACACCATGCAGTCGTTGATCGCCTCGGTGTATCCGATCCTGAAGGACACCTACGCGCTCGACTTCGCGCAGATCGGCATGATCACGCTGGCCTTCCAGTTCACGGCCTCGCTGCTGCAGCCGGTGGTCGGCCACTACACCGACAAGAAGGCGCAGCCTTATTCGCTGTCGATCGGCATGGCCTCGACCTTCTTCGGCCTGCTGCTGCTCAGCGCCGCGCACCAATATCTCGTCATCCTCGTCGCCGCTGCGCTGGTCGGCCTCGGCTCGGCGGTGTTTCACCCCGAGTCGGCGCGCATCGCGCGGCTCGCCTCCGGCGGCCGCTACGGTTTTGCGCAATCGGTGTTTCAGCTCGGCGGCAGCTTCGGCACCTCGATGGGGCCGGTGCTGGCCGCGCTGATCGTGGTGCCGTTCGGGCAGGGCAGCATCGCCTGGTTCTCCTCGATCGCATTCCTCGCGATCGTCGTGCTCTGGCGCATCGGCCGCTGGTACGCGCCGCAGATCACGACGAAGAAGGCGGCGCCCGCGCACACCCAGCCGGGCGGACCGAGCTCGCGCCGTGTCGCCGTTGCGCTTCTCGTGCTGGTGGCGCTGCTGTTCTCCAAGCAGCTCTACGTCTCGAGCCTGTCGAGCTACTACATCTTCTACCTGATCGACCGGTTCGGCGTGTCGACGCAGACGGCGCAGATCTATCTCTTCATCTTCCTCGCGGCGAATGCGGTCGGTGCGTTCTTCGGTGGTCCGCTCGGCGATCGCTTCGGCCGCAAGATCGTGATCTGGATCTCGATCCTGGGCGCGCTGCCGTTCACGCTGGCCTTGCCCCATGCCGGGCTCTTCGCCAGCGCGGTGCTCTCGGTCGTCATCGGGCTGATCATCTCCTCGACGACGTCGTCGATCATCGTGTTCGCGCAGGAGCTGGTACCGCACCGCTTCGGCATGATCTCGGGCGTGTTCTTCGGTGTCGCTTTCGGCATCGGGGGCCTGGGCGCCGCCGTGCTCGGCAAGCTCGCCGACCACACCTCGATCGAGTTCGTCTACCAGGTCTGCGCGTACCTGCCGGCGATCGGACTCTTGGCCGTCTTCTTGCCCAAGCTGCAGCAGCCCGCGCGTTAACAAACCTTTCCTTGCTGCATTGCGGCTTCATCGATCGTTAGCAATTGGGGCGGGCGTGCAGCGCCGAGCGCTGCATTTTTGCAACGCTTCCGCCGCATCCGCGTGTGGGGTGACAAAAAATCAACCTTAAAAATTAGGGTTAAGTGGCGCTTAAACATTTGCTGCCATCGTCCGCTTCGTGAGTTTCCAGAACGTGGGGCGTCTGCATTTTGCCTCACCGGCCATAAGGACGAAGCCAATGCGTAGCGTTAAGTCTCTCCTTGCCGCGGGTGCGGCAACCCTGATCTCCTCGATGGCGTTTGCCGCCGATATGCCGATCGCTGCGCCCCCTCCCATGTACGCGCCGCCGGCTCCGCCCGCTGATTTCGGCGGCTGGTATCTCCGTGGCGACGTCGGCATGACCAACCAGCGCGCCAAGAGCATCGAGGGCGCCGTGGCGCCCGGCTTCACGAAGACGACGGAAGGGCTCGGCTTCGACTCGTCGCCGCTGTTCGATCTCGGTGTCGGTTATCGCTTCAACAACTGGTTCCGCGCCGACGTGATCGGCCAGTATCGCGGCAAGGCCAACCTTCACGGCAGCGACAACGTCATCGGACCCGGCTTCGTCGGCGTCAACAACTACACCGGCAGCAAGTCCGAGTGGGTCGTCATGGCCAACGCCTATGTCGATCTCGGCACCTGGTGGTGCATCACCCCGTTCATCGGCGCCGGTGTCGGCGGCTCCTACAACAAGATCAGCGGCTTCCGCGACGACGGCGTGTCGTATAGCCCGCTGCTCAACAACAGCGTCGCCTACTTCGCCGACAACGGTAAGTGGAATTTCGCCTGGGCCGCTCACGCCGGTCTCGCCTACAAGGTCAACCCCGGCTTCACGGTCGAACTGGCCTACAGCTACATGAACCTCGGCGACGCAGCGCCCGGCAACTTCCGCCTGTTCGACAACAGCGCCTCCGGCCCGACCACGATCAAGATCAAGGAGCTCACCTCGCACGACCTGAAGCTCGGCGTGCGCTGGGATCTCAACAGCCCGCCGGCCTACATGCCGCCGCCGCTCGTCACCAAGGGCTGATCGCAAGCCTGATCGGTTAAAGTTTCTTAACGGCGCGGGATCATCCCGCGCCGTTTTGCTTTGCGTATTTTTCATTGCTGGCAGGGACGAAAGGCTCCGGCGCAACCATTGGTTAAGGTTAACGAGCCATGATCATCGGCGAAAGTTCGAGTTCGATTTGGAGCGTTGCGATGCGTGGGCTTTTGTTGGCGGCGGCGATGTTGGGGACGGTGTCTGCCGCGCATGCGGCCGACATGCCGGATCTGCCGATCCTGCGCGGCAGCGTGAGCGACGGCCTGTCGAGGTCGACCCACAATTGGGACGGCTTCTATGTCGGCGGTCACGCCGGCTACACGGCCGACGCGACGGACTTCAGCCAGAGCGTGGTCGGCCTGACCAACTACATCTTCCGCGACAGCGTGCTGCAGGGGCCGACCTCGACGTGGTCGCTGCTGAACAAGACCAACACCCAGAGCACCCATTTCGGCGGCTTCATCGGCCGCAACTGGCAATGGTACGATGCCATTCTGAGCCTCGAAGGCACCTACAGCGCCTTCAACAACATGACGACGTCGACGTCGGGATCGAACTCGCTCGTGATCGTCAATCCGCCGGGCGAGACGAGAGCCCCCGGCATCACCAACAATTATGCGGTGTCGCTGACCGGTGCCGCCACGGCGCAGGTCAAGGACATGGTCACGCTGCGCGGCCGCGTCGGCTGGGACGGCGGCGACTTCATGCCGTACGCCTTCATGGGCGCCGCGGTCGGCCGCATGGACGTGTCGCGCACGGTGACGAGCGTCGTGTCGCTGCGCACGGACACGACGACGACCGACATCTTCGGCAACACGACGACCACGCTCGGAGCGTGGGGCCCCGTTCCCGCGCAATCGGGCACGCAGGGGCAGCACAGGACCAATACCTATGCGGTCGGTTGGACCGCGGGCCTCGGCCTCGAATACTGCATCTGGAGCGGGCTGTTCGCGCGGATCGAGTACGAGTATGTCAGGTTCTCGCCCGTCATGAACACGCAGGTGACGCTGAACAACGCGCGCCTCGGCCTCGGCTACAAGTTCTGACTCGTCCCCGTCCTGTTGACAGTCTCCCTTCGTCCTGATGCTCTGTCGCTCCTGCAGCGGAGTGGCGGCGATGAAGGTCTACGGCGACAGCAATTCGGGCAATTGCCTCAAGGTGAAGTGGGTCTGCGACAAGCTCGCGGTGCCCTATCAGTGGATCGAGGTCGACACAAGCAAGGGTGAGACGCGCACGGCGCAATTCCTCGCCATGAACGGTGCCGGCCAGGTGCCCACCGTTGCCTTCGACGACGGCCGCACGCTGGCGCAGTCCAACGCCATCATCCGCTATCTCGCCCGCGACAGCGAGCTCATTCCGCGCGATGCCTTTGCCGCGGCCAAGATGGACGAATGGCTGTTCTGGGAGCAGTACAGCCACGAGCCCTACATTGCGGTGTGCCGCTTCCAGCTCGTCTATCTCGGCAAGGATGCATCCGAGCTCGATCCTGAAAAGGTCAAGCGCGGCTATGCGGCGCTCGATCGCATGGAGCGGCATCTGGCCACCAGCCGCTTCTTCGCCGGCGATACGGCATCGCTCGCCGACGTCTCGCTGCTCGCCTATACGCGCGTTGCGCATGAAGGCGGCTTCGATCTCGGCCGCTATGCGGCCATCCGCCGCTGGATCGGCGAGGCCGAGGCCGTTCTCGGCCTGCCCAAGATGCACTGAGTCGCGTTGAGCCCGGAGTTTTCTGAATGAACGACACGTCCGTCACCATCCGCCCCGCGCGCCGCGAGGACGTCCCGGCGATGATCGCGATGCTCGCCGACGATCATCTCGGGCGCGCGCGCGAGCGCCTCGAGGATCCGTTGCCCCAGGTTTATTATGCGGCGTTCGAGCGCGTCGAGCGCGATCCGAATCTCACGCTCGTGGTGGCCGAGAGCGAGGGCAGGGTGGTCGGCTGCCTGCAACTCGCCATTCTGCCCGGCATCAGCTCGCAAGGCGGCATTCGCGGATTGCTCGAAGACGTGCGCGTCGCTTCCGATTGCCGCAGCCGTGGCATCGGCGAGCAATTGGTGCAATGGGCCGTGAGCGAAGCGAAAGAGCGCGGTTGCATCCTGGTCGAGCTACTGACGCATGCGAGCAGGGTTGACGCGCAGCGCTTCTACACGCGGCTCGGATTTGCTGCCAGTCATGTCGGCATGACTGTCCGCTTTTGAGGCAGCGCGCGGCGCGCGTTGCTTGATCAGCGAAATCGGATCGCGCATTCGTTCATCTTAAGAGCTGATAAACTACCCAGCGGTCGTTCACGTTCCCGCCGGAACGAACAGTGCTACGCAGCGTCGGGTAACCGGGCTCGGTCGGTTCGGGGATTTCGATGACAAGCTATTCCATGATCAAGGTCGGCAACGACTACGTTGTGCAGGCCAACGACAAGTGCATTTTGAAAGTCGGCAGTCGCCGCCGCGCGGCGCAATTGATCAGTGATGCCACGGACTTGCTGAATGCGCTGACCCCGGTCGAGGCCCCCGGCATCGCGCCGGACGAACCATCACTCCCCCGTGAGGCTCCTGAACTTTCTTGACGACTCTTCCCGTTTCCCGTATCAGCCGCGGCGGGACACCTCCCCCCAACGGGAGGCTTACTATCTGGAAGGGTAGATCATGACTGTAGCGAAGCCCGCTTCGCGGCCGAACGTGCCGCATTTCTCCTCCGGCCCCTGCGCCAAGCGCCCCGGCTGGAACGCCCAAAATCTCAAGGACGCAGCGCTCGGCCGTTCGCATCGCGCGAAGGTCGGCAAGACCAAGCTCAAGCTCGCGATCGATCTGACGCGGGAAGTGCTTGAAGTGCCCGCCGATTATCGCATCGGCATCGTGCCGGCCTCCGATACCGGCGCGGTCGAGATGGCGCTGTGGTCGCTGCTCGGTGCACGGCCCGTCACCACGCTCGCCTGGGAATCCTTCGGCGAGGGCTGGGTCAGCGATATCGTCAAGGAATTGAAGCTCAAGGACGTCACCAAGCTCAACGCTGGCTACGGTGAGATCCCCGACCTTTCCAAGGTTGATCCCAAGAGCGACGTCGTCTTCACCTGGAACGGCACCACCTCGGGCGTGCGCGTGCCGAACGCCGATTGGATCAGCGCGACCCGCGAAGGCCTGACCATTTGCGACGCGACGTCTGCCGCGTTTGCGCAGCCGCTCGACTGGGCCAAGCTCGACGTCGTCACCTTCTCCTGGCAGAAGGCGCTCGGCGGCGAAGCCGCACATGGCATGCTGATCCTATCGCCCCGCGCGGTGGAGCGGCTCGAGACCTACAAGCCGGCCTGGCCGCTGCCGAAGATCTTCCGCATGACCAAGGGCGGCAAGATCAACGAAGGCATCTTCGTTGGCGAGACCATCAACACGCCGTCGATGCTCTGCGTCGAGGACTATCTCGATGCGCTGAACTGGGCCAAGTCGATCGGCGGCCTCAAGGCCCTGATCGCGCGTGCCGACGCCAACACCAAGGTGCTCGCCGACTGGAAGGCGAAGACGCCTTGGATCGATTTCCTCGCCAAGGACGCTTCGATCCGTTCCAACACCTCGGTGTGCCTGAAGTTCACCGATCCCGCGATCACCTCGCTGTCGGACGACGCGCAGGCGGAGTTCTCCAAGAAGCTGGTTGCCCTCGTCGAGAAGGAAGGCGCCGGCTACGACTTCGCCTATTACCGCGACGCGCCGGCCGGCCTGCGCATCTGGTGCGGCGCCACCGTCGAGGCCAAGGACGTCGAGATTCTCACGCAGTGGATCGACTGGGCCTTTGCCGAGACCAAGGCTCAGCTCGCCAAGGCGGCGTAAGTTTTCGTTCTTCGCCTCTCCCCGTTCTTACGGGGAGAGGCCGGGTCGCGCAGCGATCCGGGTGAGGGGCTCTCTCCACGAGCACTTCGCCTGTGGCTGCCCCTCACCCCAACCCTCTCCCCGTAAGAACGGGGAGAGGGAGAGCAACTAGCTTCCGAGTCACTCACGCATTTCCGGCCCTCGGGCCGATCCTCCCTCAGGGACGGTGAAGGAAGATATCCACATGACCAAACCCAAAGTTCTCATTTCCGACGCGCTCTCTCCCGCTGCCGTGCAGATCTTTAGGGATCGCGGCGTCGAGGTCGACTTCCAGCCCAACCTCGGCAAGGACAAGGACAAGCTCGCCGAGATCATCGGCAATTACGATGGCCTTGCCATCCGCTCCGCGACCAAGGCGACCGCCAAGATCCTGGAGAAGGCGACCAACCTCAAGGTGATCGGCCGCGCCGGCATCGGCGTCGACAATGTCGAGATCCCCGCCGCGACGGCCAAGGGCATCATCGTGATGAACACGCCGTTCGGCAATTCGATCACGACCGCCGAGCACGCCATCACGCTCATGCTGGCGCTTGCCCGCGAGATCCCGCAGGCCGACGCCTCGACCCAGGCCGGCAAGTGGGAGAAGAACCGCTTCATGGGTGTCGAGATCACCGGCAAGGTGCTCGGCGTCGTCGGCTGCGGCAATATCGGCTCGATCGTCGCCGACCGCGCGCTCGGCCTGCGCATGAAGGTCGTCGCGTTCGATCCGTTCCTGTCGCCGGAGCGCGCCAAGGACATCGGCGTCGAGAAGGTCGATCTCGATGACCTGCTCAAGCGCGCCGATTTCATCACGCTGCACACCCCGCTGACCGAGAAGACGAAGAACATCATCGACGCAGCCGCGATCGCCAAGATGAAGAAGGGCGTGCGCCTGATCAACTGCGCTCGCGGCGGCCTCGTCGACGAGAAGGCGGTGGTCGATGCGCTCAACTCCAAGCACATCGCCGGCGCCGCCTTCGACGTCTTCGTCGAGGAGCCCGCGAATACCAACGTGCTGTTCGGCCATCCCAACGTGATCTGCACCCCGCATCTCGGCGCCTCCACCACGGAAGCGCAGGAGAACGTCGCACTGCAGGTCGCCGAGCAGATGTCGGACTACCTGCTCACCGGCGCGATCTCGAACGCGGTCAACTTCCCCTCGATCACCGCGGAAGAAGCCCCGAAGCTGAAGCCGTTCATCGCGCTCGCCGAGAAGCTCGGCTCGTTCGCCGGCCAGCTCACCGAGAGCGGGATCCTCAAGGTCGAGATTACCTATGAGGGCCACGTCGCCGAGATGAAGATCAAGGCGATTACTTCTGCCGTGCTGTCCGGCCTGCTGCGGCCGATGCTGGGCGAGGTCAACGTGGTCTCCGCGCCCGTCGTCGCCAAGGAGCGCGGCATGGTGGTGGACGAGATCGTGCGCGCCGCCCAGAGCGACTATGAGAGCCTGATCACCGTCACGGTGACCACCGAGCGGCAGGAGCGGTCGGTCTCGGGCACGGTCTATGCCGACGGCAAGCCGCGCCTCGTCGACATCAAGGGCATCCGGGTCGACGCCGAGTTCGGCAAGTCGATGATCTACATCACCAACGAGGACAAGCCGGGCTTCATCGGCAAGTTCGCGAGCCTGCTCGGCGATGCCAAGATCAACATCGCGACCTTCCATCTCGGCCGTGTTGCCCCCGGCAGCGATGCCATCGCTCTCGTCGAGGTCGACGGCGCAGTGCCGGCCGACCTGCTCGCCAAGGTGCAGGCCCTGCCGCAGGTCAAGCAGGCCAAGGCGTTGACGTTCTGAAGTGACGTTGTCATTCCGGGGCTCGCGAAGCGAGAACCCGGAATCTCGAGATTCCGGGTTCGATGCTTGCGCATCGCCCCGGAATGACGGTCATCATATCATATATTCCGACACGCGGAACAACGCCGCCCTTCTCCGCAAGGGCGGCGTTTTTGTTGATGCCGCGCCCCGCTTTATTTCTCCCCGGGCCTCCAAACTTTGTGTACCAATGGCGGCCAGAACGCTCGTAACTACGCTCCGTTCAAAACGTTCGAAAAAGGGAGAGAACAATGCGTGAAGCCGTCATCGTTTCCTATGCGCGCACGGGCCTCGCAAAATCCGGCCGCGGCGGGTTCAACATTACGCCGCCGATGTCGCTCGCGGCCCACGCCATCAAGCACGCGGTCGACCGCGCCGGCGTCGAGAAGGACTATGTCGAGGACTGCTATCTCGGCAATTGCGCCCATGGCGCGCCGAACATCGGCCGCCAGGCCGCGCTGCTCGCCGGCCTGCCGAAGACCACCGCCGGCGTCTCGGTGAACCGCTTCTGCTCCTCCGGCCTGCAGACCATCGCGATGGCCGCCAACTCGATCCGCTCGGACGGCGCCGACTGCATCGTCGCCGGCGGCGTCGAGAGCATCTCGATGCCCGGCGGCGGGACGCCGAAGGAATCGATCGACCCTGAGCTGCTCAAGGTCGCGCCCGACATCTTCATGGCGATGATCGACACCGCCGACATCGTCGCCGAGCGCTACAAGCTCAGCCGCGAATACCAGGACGAGTTCTCGCTGGAATCGCAGCGCCGCATGGCCGCGTCCCAGCAGGCGGGCAAGTACAAGGACGAGATCGTCCCGATGAAGACCAAGATGAAGGTCGTCGACAAGCAGACCAAGGCCGAGAGCATCGTCGACTACGTCGTCGACCGCGACGAATGCAACCGCCCTGACACCACGCTGGAAGGCTTGGCAAAGCTCGAGCCGGTGAAGGGCCCCGGCAAGTTCGTCACCGCGGGCAATGCCAGCCAGCTCTCGGACGGCGCCGCCGCCGTGGTGCTGATGGAAGCCAAGGACGCCGAAAAGCGTGGCCTCAAGCCGCTCGGCCGCTTCGTCGCCTGGGCGACCGCGGGCTGCGAGCCCGACGAGATGGGCATCGGCCCCGTCTTCGCGATCCCGAAGCTCTTGAAGCGCACCGGCCTCAAGATCGACGACATCGATCTGTGGGAGCTCAACGAGGCCTTCGCCAGCCAGTGCCTCTATTCGCGCGACAAGCTCGGCATCGATCCCGCCAAGTACAACGTCAATGGCGGCTCGATCGCGATCGGCCATCCCTTCGGCATGACCGGCGCCCGTCTCACCGGCCATCTGCTGCAGGAAGGCGCGCGGCGCAAGGCGAAGTGGGGCGTCGTGACCATGTGCATCGGCGGCGGCCAGGGCGGCGCGGGCCTGTTCGAGATCTACAGCTGATCAAGGCCACTTGAATGTGAAAGGCACGGCGCCGCAAGCGCCGTGCCTTTTTCGTTGCGCGTCGATCGCTATGAAACTATATAGGCCCCGTCGGAAAAGGCAGACTTGGACTGGTAAGCCCAAGTCCTTCTGGTAACGGAAGCTCTGGTCTTTGGCCTTGTGCACGAGATCCCCACGACGAACAGCGGGCGCCATTTGGGCGCTCAATCGTTCGTCCGTGTGATCCTCGAAGCTCTGGGAACGCTCCGGTCGAACATCGACCTGAGGAGCGTCTCATGCAAACCCAATCCACCGATATCTATGACGTCGTCATCGCCGGTGCCGGCCCTGTCGGCCTGTTTCTCGCCTGCGAGCTGCGGCTCGCCGGTCTCTCTGTGCTGGTGCTGGAGCAAGCGCCGGACCCGCATTCTCCCCTGAAGCAGCTGCCCTTCGGACTGCGTGGCCTTTCGATCCCGACAACCGAGGCCTTGCACCGGCGCGGCTTGCTGGACGAGATCCTGGCGGCGCAGCGCGCGACGTCGAGTGCGATCCGGAGCGCCGCGCACTGGATGCAGCAGGCGCGCAAGCCCGCCGGTCATTTCGCCGGCATCCAGTTCTATCAGGATGACGTCGATGCCGCGAAGTGGCCCTGGCGACTGCCGACGCCCGCCGATGCCGGCGTCGCGGTCGACATGGACACGCTCGAAGCCGTCTTGGCGGCGCGCGCATCGGGCCTCGGCGCCCACGTCAGGCGCGGCTTTGGCGTCACCGCCATTGACGCCTCGGACAATGAGGTGACCGTGCAGGCGGCCGGCGAGACGTTTCGCGGACGCTGGCTCGTCGGTTGCGACGGCGGCCGCAGCACGGTGCGCAAGGCGTGCGGTTTCGACTTCGTCGGCACCCATCCCGAATTCACCGGCTATTCCATCGAGGTCGAGCTGACCGATCCGGAGAAACTTCGTCCGGGACGCAACTACACGCCCACGGGCATGTACACCTACGCGCCGTCAGGCACGATCGCGATGGTCGACTTCGACGACGGCGCGTTCCATCGCACTGCGCCGATCACGATGGAGCATGTGCAGGACGTGCTGCGGCGTGTCTCCTGCACCGACGTCGCCATCGACGTGCTTCGGCTCGCCACCACCTGGACGGATCGGGCGCATCAGGTGACGGCCTATCGCAAAGGCCGCGTGCTGCTCGCGGGCGATGCCGCGCACACCCATTCGCCGCTCGGCGGGCAAGGTCTCAATCTCGGCCTCGGCGATGCGATGAACCTTGGCTGGAAGCTGGCCGCGACGATCTGCGGTCATGCACCGGCCTGCCTGCTCGACACTTATTCGCAGGAGCGGCATCCGGTCGGCGCGCAAGTGCTCGACTGGTCGCGTGCGCAGGTCGCGATCATGCGGCCGGCGCCGGGCACGCGCGCGCTTCAGGCGATCATGCGCGATCTCATCGCCACCCGCGACGGCGCAACCTATTTCGCCGAACGCACGCGCGGCGCCTCGCTGCGCTATGATCTCGGCGGCGGCCATCCGCTCATTGGCCGCAGCGTACCCGAGTTCGAATGGCGCGATGGCATGACGACCGGCGAACTTCTCCGGACGGCGAAGGGACTGCTGCTGGACTTCGACGCGCGCGGACCGCTTCGGCAACTTGCGAGCCGCTGGAGCGACCGGATCTCCTATGTCGCGGGCGAGGCGAGCGATCGGCTGGGCCTCAGCGCCGTGCTGGTGCGCCCCGACGGCTTTGTCGCCTGGGCCGGTGAAGGTACGCCGGACCGGAACGAAGCCGCGCAGGCTGCGTCGCGCTGGTTCGGCGATCCCGCGCAGCGCGAGTAGCGGCGTGAGCCCCATATGCACACCAGCGTGCACAGGAACGTGCATTGTGACAAAATGCACGTATTAATACGTGCCCGCAAATTAACGGAAGCTTTTAAACGTTAGCGTTTCATCAACCGCATTGGCCACCAACGGATTTGAGATCACGATGCGGCTTTTCTCTTTTCGGCTCACGCACAAGATCACAGCAATCGGCGTCATTGGTGTCATCGGCGTCGTCCTGATCGGCGGCATCCATCTCTACGGCGAGCGCGCGATGGGCGTCTATCGCGACGCAGCCGAGGACGCGCGCACCGTGTTCGAGCTGAACAACAGGATCGCGATCGAGCTGCTCGAGGCGCGGCGCGCCGAGAAGGACTTCCTGCTGCGCAACGACGCGAGCAAGGCGCAGCGGCAGATGGAGATCGGCAGGCAGGTCGCGCGCGACATCGACACGCTGCGCGGCAAGATCGCGGCCCTCGGCAAGCCCGAGCTGGCGCAGAAGATCGACGCGATGAACGCATCGCTGAAGACCTACCAGGCGCGTTTCGCCGCGGTGGTCGAGGAACGGCAGCGGCTCGGCCTCGACGAGAAGTCCGGCCTCGAAGGCCGCCTGCGCGCCTCCGTCCACGGCATCGAGAGCCAGGTCGACCAGCTGCAGAATGCGCCGCTCAAGGTGACCATGCTGATGATGCGCCGGCATGAGAAGGACTTCATGCTGCGCCGCGACGCCAGATACGGCGAGGACATGAAAAAGCGCGCATCCGAATTCGCGGCCGGCGTCAATGCGGCCGAGATGCCCGATGCCGCGAAGGCCGAGCTGCGCCAGAAGCTCGCCGACTACCAGCGCGACTTCTCGGCCTGGCTGGACACCGCGCTGAAGCTTGCGACTGAATTGAAGGCGATGTCCGAAGCTTTCTCTACGGTCGAGCCAGTGATCGAGCAGATCTCGAAATCGGTCGAGGCCATTCGCCTCGAGGCTGACCGGCTCAACGACGCCGAGCGCGCCAGCATCCAGTTCTGGATCGCTGTCGCGATCGCGCTGATCGCAACCGGCGTGCTCGGTCTCGGCATCTTCATCGGCCGCTCGGTGTCGAAGCCGCTGTCCGCGATGCGCGCCGCGATGATCGAGCTTGCCAACGGCAATTTCGCGGTCGTGCTGCCCGGGCTCGGCCGTCCCGACGAGATCGGCGAGATCGCGCTGGCCGTCGAGACCTTCAAGATCAACGCGGAACGCAAGGCGCAGGAAGAAGCCGAGGAGAAGATCAGGCAGGACAAGCTCGCCGCCGAGCGCCGCCGCGCCGACATGATCAGGATGGCCGACGATTTCGAAGGCGCGATCGGCGAGATCGTCGAGACCGTGTCCTCGGCCGCGACCGAGCTCGAGGCCTCCGCGACCTCGCTGACCACGACCGCCGGCCGATCGACCGAACTCGCCACGCTGGTGGAAGCCGCATCGGAAGAGGCGGCGGCCAACGTGCAGTCGGTGGCCTCCGCGGCGGAGGAGCTGACGGCGTCCGTCAACGAGATCAGCCGCCAGGTGCAGGATTCCGCGCGTATTGCCGGCGAGGCCGTCAGCCAGGCCGGCCAGACCAACGATCGCGTCGGCGAATTGTCGCGCGCCGCCGCGCGCATCGGCGACGTGGTCGAGCTGATCAACGCGATTGCGGGCCAGACCAATCTGCTGGCGCTGAACGCCACCATCGAGGCCGCGCGCGCCGGCGAGGCCGGGCGCGGCTTTGCCGTGGTGGCGTCGGAGGTGAAGGCGCTGGCCGAGCAGACCGCGAAGGCCACCGGCGACATCGGCCAGCAGATCTCCAGCATCCAGGTCGCGACGGAGGACTCCGTCGGCGCGATCAAGACCATCGGCGGCACCATCGAGCGCCTGTCCGAGATATCATCGACCATCGCCGCCGCGGTGGAAGAGCAGGGCGCGGCGACCAGCGAGATCTCGCGCAACGTCCAGAGCGCGGCCGCCGGCACCAGCGAGGTCAGCGCCAATATCAGCAGCGTGCGCCAGGGCGCGACCGAGACCGGCTCGGCCTCCTCGCAAGTGCTCTCGGCGGCGCAGTCGCTGTCGAACGACAGCAACCGGCTGAAGTTCGAGGTCAGCAAGTTCCTGGATACGGTGCGGGCGGCGTGAGGGATGCGCAACTCTAACCGCTCGTCATTGCGAGCGTAGCGAAGCAATCCAGAGTCTTTCCGCGGAGGGATTCTGGATTGCTTCGCTGCGCTCGCAATGACGGCGTAACCTAAGCCCCCGCCACCACAGGCGCGAACACCACTTCGATCAGCGTGCCGGAATTGCCGGCGCTCTTGATGTTGAACTGGGCGCGGTTGGCTTCGACCAGCGCCTTGGTCAGCGACAGGCTCAGCGCCGAATTGTCGGCGGCATCGCCCGGCGGCGGGGTGCGGAAGGGCTCCATCGCGGCGGCGAGCTCGCGCTCGCTGAGGCCATGGCCGGTGTCGCGGATGCGCAGCGCGATCTCGCCGCGATCGGTCAGCGCGGTCGAGACGATGACCTGGCCGCCGGCACTGGCGAGCCGGATCGAGTTCGAGATCAGGTTCATGGTGATCTGCCGCATCGCGCGCGCATCGGCCGTCACCTGCGGAAGCGCGTGCGCCAGCGAGGTGCGGATGATGATGCGCTCGCGGTTGGCCTGCGGCTGCATCACCACGACGCAGGCCTCGACCAGATCGTTGAGGTTGAGATTGGCGAAATTCAGATCGAGCTTGCCGGTCTCGATCCGCGACAGCTCCAGGAGATCGTCGATGATGGCGATCACGCGCTCGCCGGAGGCGCGGATGTCCTTCATGTACTCGCCGTAGCGCTCGTTGCCGAGCGTGCCGAAGCGTTCGGAGATCATCACTTCCGCAAAGCCGATGATGGCGTTGAGCGGCGTGCGGATCTCGTGGCTGATCCGCGCCAGCATGTCGGCCTTGGCGTTGGCGGCGCCATCGGCGAGACGGCGGGCCTGCGACAGCTCGCTCTCGCCCTTCTTGGCGTGCGAGAGATCGCGGAACACGGCGAAGAAGTTCGGGCCGTCCGGCCGCGTGCGACCCATGATCATGGCGAGCGGAATGACGCCGCCCTTCCGCTCGCGGCCCAGCACCTCGCGGCCGTGGTCGAGCAGGCTCGCGATATCCTGGCTCTTCACGCTGTCGAGATAGTCGGCGACGACCTGCTGGCTCTCCGGCGCGAACAGCGTCACGAGGTTCTGCTCGAGCAGCGTCTGGCCGTCATAGCCGAACAGCGCCTCGGCGCTGCGGTTGCAGGCGTGGATGTTGCCCTCGGCATCGAACATCACGATGCCCTCGGCCGTGGTGTCGAGGATCGCGGCGAGATCTTCGGCGTCCGCATCGCCGGCCGCGGGCTCGAGATCGGGCGCGTAGGGGAAGGATTCGGGGATGATGGGTTCGGCGGCGACGGGCGGCGCGGCGACCGCGAGCGGAGCGGGCGCGGCCGGCAGCGCGCAGATCAGCGCCAGCGCGCTGTCGCCGTCCCAGTCGATGGTGTGCAGATGGGCCTCGGTGGTCGGCAGCGGCGTCTCGCCGTTGGGAAGCGTCGCGCTGATCGTCACCGGCGTGCCGGCCTGCGAGGTGCTGCTGGCGGACGACACGCCCATTTCGACATAGAGCGCATCGAGCCCGCCGGCGTTCTCCAGCGCATGCAGGCTGGCATGGCCCATGCGCGCGAGGAACGCTGGGTTGGCGTAGAGCAGGCGGTCGAGACGATAGATCAGGATGCCCGTCGGCAGCAGGTCGAGCAAAGTGCGGTCGCGCAGGCTGGTGCCGCGCGGCGGCGGCGCCGGCTCGGTCAGCCATTCGGCCGCCGCGTGCGGTGCTTCAAGCTCGGGCTGCGGCTCCGGCTCCGGCGGCAGCGGCTCGGCGGCGATCTCCGCGGCCGGCGGCTCGGCCGCGTTGGCAGCGATGTTCTCGCGTTCGCGCTCGAGCCGTTCGGACAATTGCCGCGCGAGCTCGTTGAACGCGCTGTTCTCGACCGGCGTCAGCGTCGGCGGTCTGGTGTCGCCGGGGGTGCGGAACGGCACGACGTTGGGAGGCGTTTCCACGGGCGTTTCCAAATCGGTTGGGTGTGAATTCGCGTCTCGTGTGGGTTCGGGCAGTTCAGGTTCTGGTGTCGGTTCAGGCTCGGATGCAGGCGGCTCGGCCGGCGGAGGCGGCACCTCTGCCACCGGCTCAGGCTCGGGTTCAGGCGCGACGGTGTCGGCGGGCGGCTCCTGCGCAATGTGCGGCGCGACGAACAATTCATAGCGGCGTAGCGCGTCGAGCCGGTTGAGCCCGTCGAGATCGCGGCAGACGCCAAAGCCGCGAAAACCCGCGAAGTTGCGATCGTGGTCGTAGACCGGCAGGCCCGCGAGCTCGACCGGAAGATGCTCGCCGCCATCGGCCGGCCAGTTCACGGTGATGCCGGCCCAGGTGTCGTGGCTTTGCAGCGCCTGCGCGACGCGCCCCTCGGGGTCGAGCGAGAATTCCGCGGCGATCTCGCGCCAGGGCCGGCCGAAGCCGGCGGCGGTGTGCGCGCCCATCAGGCGGATGAACTCGTCGGAGCCGAGCACGAAGCGGCCCTGCGCATCCATCTGCCAGAGGAAGCGCAGCGGATGCTGGCGCGGTGGCCCTGCGGGGTCCGGCGGCGGCTCGACCATGGCTGAAGTGATGGGCGCGGCCTGCGGCGGCACAATGGCTGGGTGCGGGTTTTCAACCGCAGAGTTTTGCGCGGTCTCGATGGTTTCGGAGCGCGCGTCCTGAGCGGGCGCCTCGGCAGCGTCCTGCACGGCCTGCTGAATCGGCGCGATCTCCACTGCCGGCTCGGGCGCGACCGGTTCGGCCGGCAGAAGCGTTTCAACGTCGCTCGCTGCGGCCGTCTCGGCCGGCTCGGCGAAGGCGTCGAACAGCGCGATGCCGGATGCGGCCTCGGCTGGCGGCGCAGGCTCGACCTGCTCCGGCACGATGGCCGCGGGCTCGGCCGGCGCAACCTCGGGCACAGCTTGAACGGCTTCTTCGCGCGCGGTCTCCGGCGCTACCTCGCTCGTGGCTGCCGGCGCGAGGGCCGGCTCGATCAGCGCGACCAGGCCGACATCGGCGCCGCGGCCGACCCGTTGCAGCACCATCTGGCCGATGCCGATCGGGGTCTCGGCGCGGCCTGAAGCCATCGCGGTGCTACGGGCCTGTTCGAGGCCGGCTTCGCCGAGATCGCGGAAGCCGAGCAGTCGGCGGGCGGCCTCGCTGGCACCGACGAACAGGCCGTCCGGCGCGAACGCCGCCATCGGCACCGTCGCGCCGTCGACGAGGCGAAGCAGGCGCTCGACCAGCGGCATCGGCCGTGCCGCCGGGTCCATCGCGGTGACGAGGATGGCATGGCCGCCATCGGCAAAGTCGAGCCGCGCGCAGGCGCAGGTCATGAGGGTGCCGAGCCGCGCGCCGAAGCCTTGCAGCCGCTCCAGCCGCGCGGCGCCGCTCGCCGGCAGCCGGCGGGCCAGCCGCACGATCTGGCGGCGATGGCTGTCGGCGGGGCCAAAAGTCTTTTGCGCCAGCGCCGCGGCATTGGCCGCGCCGAACAGCCTTGCGCCGACCGGATTGGCCCACAGCACGCGGGCGCCGTCCATCGACCAGAGCCACGTCGCGAGCTGGGAGGTCGCATGCACGGCCAGCCGCGGATCGCCGACACCTCGCAACTGGAAATCCGAACTACTCATCCAACCGGCTTGTATCTCGCGCTCACGCATCGGCTCGTGCGGCTGCCGGAATGGCAGCCTTAAGAAAGGGTTAGTATCGCGCGCGGGCGCGGGCAGGTCCACGGGGCGGGTGAGGGAAGAGGGCCCCAAAGCCGCGATAACCTTAATCCAGCCACCCCCGCAAGCCGCGCGGTCGCGGCATCCGCAGGATTCGCGGGGGATCGTCAGGGTTGGTCGACTGAGCCTGCGCGGAGGTGCCACCCTCCCCTGGAGGGGGAGGGTCGATCGCGCGCAGCGCGAGCGGGGTGGGGTGATCTCTCCGCTCGGGCAGTGCCCGTGTGGCGAGATCACCCCACCCGCCTCGCATCGCTGACGCGCTGCGAGCCGACCCTCCCCCTCCAGGGGAGGGTAAGGAAGTCGCCGCCGCCCTCATCTTCCCGCACCCCACTACCTCAACCCCCGGTTCCCACCCCGGGGAACCTCACCCTCCCCGGGATTAAATTTCGCGTTGCACCCGCCTGACGCGTTGCGCTGCACAATGTTGACATGTTAGGCAGCCACAATGTTGGGCGCTGGGCGAGCCGTTGTTTGTTTCGCGTTTCCAGTCTTCGTACCCGCCAACGAAGGCCCCGGTTGGCCGGCGGGCGCGCCGTAAGGCTCACTCCATTTTTTCAAGATTAGCGTGAGGGACCAACCATGACAGGTGCGACTGATCCGTTTTCTGCCTCGATCATTCCGTTCGAGGTTCCCGAGCAGATGCGTGCGTTCGCCGAGAAGGGCGTGTCGCAGGCCCGCGAGAGCTACGCCAAGTTCAAGGACGCGGCCGAGACCCACAACGGCACCGTCGAGGCCGTGTTCACCTCCGCCAACAAGGGCGCGAGCGAGTACACCGCCAAGCTGGTCGAGTTCATGAAGGCCAACTCGTCGGCCTCGCTGGACTTCGCCCAGGAGCTGCTCGGCGCCAAGTCCCCGTCGGACGCGTTCTCGCTCTGGAGCGGCCACGCCCGCAGCCAGCTCGAGACCTTCCAGGCCCAGGCCAAGGAGCTGGTCGAGCTGACCCAGCGTATCGCCGCCGAGACCGCCGAGCCGATCAAGGCCTCGGCTGCCAAGTTCTACAAGCCCGCCGCCTGATCAGACCGGCGGATCGATCAAGTTGAGAAACCCGGGCCGAAAGGCCCGGGTTTTGTTCTGGAATAAGGTGATTTCGGCCGGATTTTAGGTGCCCAGCGGCCTTGCCAAACGGAGCCGTTGCACCTAGTTTCCGCCCCGTCCAGCCCCCTCGGTTGTCGGCCCTCTCAGGGCGCCCCCCGGGCGGCTCGCAAGGATGCAGTTGTAGCTCAGTTGGTTAGAGCGCCTGTCTGTGGAACAGGAGGTCGGTGGTTCGAGCCCACCCAACTGTACCA
>Ga0102590_1000250_pt1 | contig 139073 bp, 127 predicted proteins | sample AraplaMF_Col_mMF_FD_76859 | JGI IMG/M metagenome (GOLD analysis project Ga0102590, IMG submission 76859) | Arabidopsis root microbial communities from the University of North Carolina, USA - plate scrape MF_Col_mMF | ecosystem: Host-associated > Plants > Roots > Endosphere | place: USA... | reverse complement strand
CGTCGCGATGATGGTGACCTCGTACACCAAGATCGTCGTGGTGCTGGGGCTGCTGCGCAACGCGCTCGGCGTGCAGCAGGTGCCGCCCAACATGGTGCTGAACGGCATCGCGATCATCGTGTCGGCCTACATCATGGCGCCGCTGGTGATGGATTCGTACGACAAGATGAAGAACGAGGGCTTCGCGCCGTCGAGCGCCGGCCAGATCGGCCAGGTGCTGGACGTCGCGAAGGAGCCGGTGCGCAAGTTCCTCGACAAGCACGCGCAGCAGCGCGAGAAGAACTTCTTCCTCAAGTCGGCCGCGGCGGTGTGGCCGCCCGAGCGCGCCAAGGCGCTGAAGGCGGACGACCTGATCGTGCTGGCGCCGGCCTTCACGCTGTCGGAGCTGACGGCGGCCTTCAAGATCGGCTTCCTGCTGTACCTGGCCTTCGTCGTGGTCGACCTGATCATCGCCAACATCCTGCTCGCGCTCGGCCTGTCGCAGGTGACGCCGACGCAGGTGGCGATCCCGTTCAAGCTGCTGCTGTTCGTGGTGATGGACGGATGGTCGACGCTGATCCACGGCCTGGTGCTGACCTACAAGTAGCGCAACCGCCATGGACTATGACAACATCGTTCGACTGACCTCGCAGGCCATGCTGCTGTGCCTGATGGTCTCGCTGCCGGCGGTGCTGGTGGCGGCGCTGGTGGGTCTGCTGGTGTCCTTCGTGCAGGCCATCACCTCGCTGCAGGACCAGGCCATCTCGCAGGGCGCCAAGCTGATCGCGGTGGTGATCACGCTGGTGATCGCGGCGCCATGGGGCGCCTCGATGGTGCTGGGCTTCGCGCAGCAGGCGGTACAGGCGGCGCTGCAATGACGATCCAGCGCCGCAGCTTCCAGGCCCCGGCCCTGGTGCCGCCGCGCGCCGCGGCGGTCGCGCCGGCCGGCACGGCCGCGGCTGCGGCGCCGGCGGCCACGCCGCAGGGCGCGCACCAGGCGCACCACGGGCACCGGCCGCACGGCGCCGGCGGCAACGGCCGACACAGGGCGGGCTGGCACGGGCCCGGCTCGCGGCCGAAGCGGGCCGGCAAGCCGCAGCGCAAGGCGCGGCGGCGCGGCGCCTCCGGCGTGCCGTCCGAGGACGACGAGCACGACGTCCATTCGCAGGCGGGCGAGCAGGCCGGCACGGCCGCGGTGCAGCTGCGCGAGCAGGCGCAGGACGGCGGCGACGACCAGGACGAAGGCGGCGGCGAGCGCTCGCGCCAGGACCGGCAGGCGCGCGCGCGCGGGCTGTCCGGCAAGGCGGACGACGCGGGCGGCGGCCTGCGCCGGCACAGGCTCTTCGATTCGAAGGTGCCGCTGCAGCGCTGCGTGAAGGGCAGCATCGGCCTGGTCGCGCAGGCCGCGCAGCGCCAGGACGTCGCGCACACGGCGGCCGCATTGCGCCGGTTGCAGCTCGACCTGCTGCGCGCCGCGCGCGCCGGCGGCCGGGTCGACCGCGGCGGGCTGAAGCGCGTGGCCGAGCACCTGCTGGCGCATTTCGCGAAACCGCAGCGGCCCGAGGGCGGCTTCGCGCCGGCGGTGGTGATGCTGCACCTGACGCTGCCGATGCTGTTGCTGCAGCTGCAGGTGCCGCGGACCGAGGAACAGGCGGCGCTGGCCATCGCGAAGCTGATGGTGCAGGCCAGGAGGAGCGAGCGATGAACGACGAAGAAGCGCCGCAAGGCGTTCCGGACGACGCGCCGGAGGGCGACGCGGACCACGAACGCTACGTCGGCCTGCTGACCGCGCTGTGCGGCGAGCTGGACCTGCCGGACGTGCAGGCGGTGCTGCAGGCGCGCCGCGTCGAGGTCGAGGGGTTCAGCGTGATCGTCGACCACGTGGCGAACGATCCGCAGGCGATGTACATCCAGTTCGACTACGGCATCACGACGGCCGGGCGCACGCTGTCGATCTTCCGGCTGATGCTGGAATCGAACCTGCTGGTGTATGCGCAGGACCAGGCGCAGCTGGGCCTGGACCCGGACACCGGCTCGACGCAGCTGATCGTGCGCGTGCCGATGAGCGACGACATCGACGGTGCGTGGCTGATGGAGACGCTGACGCACTATGCCGAGCACGGCCGCTACTGGAAGGACCACCTGCTGCAGGCCCCGGACGACATGTTCGAGGCCATCTCGGCCGGCGACTACCTGTGGTTGCGCGCATGATGACCGGCGCCCGAACCGTTCGGGCTGAGCTTGTCGAAGCCCTGCTCGCCGGCCTCCGTTCGGGCTGAGCCTGTCGAAGCCGGCGCATTGCACAATCGCCTCCCATGTCCGACAGCGACCCCCAGGAGCTCTTCGAAGACCGCCCGACGCTCTGGCCGCACACCGCACCGGAGCGGCTGCTGCCGTCCGAGGTCGAGCAGCGGCTGCGCAAGGCGTCGCTCAGCGTCGCCGCCGATGGGCCCTACGCGGTCGCGCTGTGCGAGGAAGCCATTGCGCTCGCGCGCGCGACCGGCGACGACGGCGAGACGGTGCGCACGCTGTTCCGCGCCGCGTCCATCGTGCTGCAGGCGCGCCGCCCGGACCGCGCCTACGTGCTGTGCCTGGAGGCCCAGCAGGCGCTGGAACGGCGCGACGACCGCTGGCGCGCCACCCGCATCCTGTTGCTGCGCGGGCAGTGCTGGCTGGACGTCGGCGAGCACGAGCGCGCGATGACGCTGATCGCCGAGGCGGCCGAGCGCTTTCGCGTGATGGAGAACCGTGCCGACCTGGCGCGCTGCCATGCGGCGATGGCGATGGCGCATCGCCTCGCCGGCGACCTGGAACAGGCCATCGCGGTGGCCGAGCAGGCGGTCGGCCTGGTGAACCCGCCGCACGACCGGCACCTGGACATCAGCCTGCGCCACAACGAGGCGCTGATGCGGCTGGAGCGCGGCCGCCAGCTGGCGCAGCGCGGTGAGGTGCAGCAGGCGCAGGCCGAGTACGCCCGCGCGTCGGCGGTGCTGCCGGACGTGCGCCACGTCGAATCCCCCCGTGGGCAGCCCGATGGCGGCCAGGTGCTGCAGAACATCGCGCAGGTCGCGATGGCCGTTGGCGACGACGCGACGGTGCTGCTGGCCTTGCGCCGGCTGGCCGAATGGGCGCGCGAGAACCGCAGCCGGCTGGAGCGCGGCCTGGTCTGGCTGCAGATGGCCGAGCTGCAGCGCGAGCGTGGGCGGGCGCGTGCCGCGGTGTCGTGCGCGCGCGCCGCGGTGAAGCACCTGTCCACGCTGCACAACGAGCCGCGGCTGGTGACGGCGCTGGGGCTGCTGGCCGAGCTGCTGGAGGCGCAGGGCGAGCACCGCGGCGCGTACGAGGCCTATGCCGAGAGCTCGCGCACGGCCGCCGAGCAGCAGCGCGAGGCGATCGCGCTGCGCGCCGAGATGCTGGCGCTGGACCGCGATGCCGAGCAGGAGCTGCGCAGCACCGAGCAGACGCTGGCCTATGCGCAGCGGCTGTCCAACGTCGGCCACCTGGTGGCCAGCATCAACCACGAGCTGAACCAGCCGATGGCGTCGATCCGGCTGCTGGCCGAGACGGCGCTGGAGCTGATCGAGCGCGGCGAGGCACCCGACGAGGTGCTGGCCAGCATGCGCTCGATGCTGAAGCTGTCGACCCGCCTGACCGACCTGACGGCGCAGTTGGCGGCCTTCCCGGCGCGCCGGGCGGCGCAGGGCCAGCGGCTCAGCCTGCGCCAGGCCGTGCTGGAGGCGCTGGGCATGCTGCGCTCGCGGCTGCTGCAGACGCAGTGCGAGATCATCATCGGCTTCGACGATGCGGCGGCGCACGGCGACGAAGGCCAGGTGGTGCGGGTGATCGCGAACCTGGTGAACAACGCGCTCGACGTGCTGGAGCCGGTGGCGGCGCGGCGCATCGAGTTCGGCTGCGTGCCCGACGGCGAGTTCGTCGTGCTGAGCGTGGCCGACAACGGCCCGGGGCTCGCGCCACCGGTGCTGGAGCGGCTGTTCCAGCCGTTCTTCTCGACCAAGGCGGCGGGGCGCGGGCTGGGCCTGGGGCTGGCGCTGTCGCGCGACGTGGTGCGCGAGATGGGCGGCGAACTGCTGGCGCGCAATGCGGTGGAGGGCGGGGCGGTGTTCGAGGTGCGGTTGCCGGCGGAGGATCCGACGACGGTGCCGGGGGGGCTGTAGCGCCTGGAACCATCCGCTGGGGCAGGTGACTGAGTCGGCACCATTTCCTCGGCACTGCGCATGGCAAAACGAACACGAAGACGCTCATCCTCTCCAGGGCGGTGGCTCCTTTCAAGCGATCATGAATGCGAAACCCAATCCTGGAGCAGCGACTCTTCCGATCAGGCTGAAGGGGTGGCGTCGGTCGAGCAACGCTTCGCCGACCTGGCCCCCACTGGCAAGACCGGTGCCTTCGCACTCGGGCCGGCGCACTGGAAGCTGTTGGGGGACATCTCGCGGCTGGACGAACCCGACAAGTACCTGCAGCAGTTCGTGGTCAGGTACCTCGGCACGAGGAGCGGCATGTCGCTCGAGATGCTGCGCGCGAACAGCCAGACTCTTGCGAGAGTTCGCCGGGAGCTTGCGGGGCTGGGCTTGGGCGAAGTGACCGCGGCCACCAAGCGCGTGGCGACCGACGTGCTGGCCTTGGCCGTGCAGACATCTCCTTCGCCGTTGTCGTGCATGGACCTGCTGCAACGGGCGTTCGAAGGTCACGAAGCGCTGCTCCGCGATGTCTTCGCGGCCTGCTGCGCCCTGTGCGGCAAGGTACGTGGTGTCCCTGACCGACTCCACACCGTGGCATTGGCGGCGTTGGCGTACCTGTGTGGCAATCTGGACGAGGACGTGTCGGCCGCCTCGCTCGCACTGGCCGGTGGCGATGAGACTGCCGTCAAGGCGCACCACGGCCGACTGCTGCTGTGCTGCGAAATCCTGGCTGCTGTCGACGCACTGCGTGACGGAGAAATCGACGAGGCCGCTGAGCGACGGGAGCAATGCAGGCCGATGCTGGCGGCAAAGGGCGGCCAGACGCTCGTCGATTGGTGCAAGTCGGCTTGCGACGATCTCGACGCGGAACTGGCCCTCGCGCCCGTGCAATAGGTCAGGGTGCGGCGTTGCGCCGCAGCAGTTGCACCAGCAGCGAGGCGCCGGCCGCGGCGGCGTCGTGGGGGCCACCCTGCCGACTGGCGTGCGCCAGCACCGCGATCGCCGCCTGCCGGCAGGCGTCGCGATCCGTCTCGGCCGATGGATCGGCCGGGTCGCCCATCAGCTGGTCGGTGATGCGCTCGACCAGCGCATCCAGGCGGCGCATGGCCTCGGCCTGCAGTTCGCCGATGTCGGCGGTCGCGGATGTCATGACGGGATCCTCGTGAAGTGTGCTCATGCCATGGCCTCAGGACGGCGTTGCGCCGAGCACCGCGGGCGCGCTCTGCGGACGTGCGGCAGACGCCTGCGGTGTGGGGCGTGCAGGGCTGGTCGATGCGGACGGTGTCGTCGGCGGACGGCTCGGCCGCGGCGGCACGAGGGGCTGCGGCTGCTGCGGTGGCGTCGCGTCGGGCCGCGCAGGCTTCGTGCCGCCGCCCAGCAGGCCGATCAGCTTGCCTGCGTCCTCGCCGAACGTCATCGCCGACTGCAGGAAGTTCTCCAGCGTGTGCAGCCCCGCCTGTGCCTCGTGCAGCGCAGCGTTCAACCGCGGCCCGGCGAAACGCTGGAACGTCGCGCTGTGCTCCACCAGCTGCAGCGCCTGCAGGAAGCCCGACGTCACCTGCGCGGCGCGGTCCACGCCCTGGAAGGCCGCAGCCGCCGGGTTCTGGAGCGCCGCCGCGATCGGTTGGCGCATCTGCTGCAGCTGGGCCAGCGCGTTCATCGCCCGCGGCTGGACGCGTGCACCGGCCGCCCGCAGGGCCGGGTTCGATGCCAGCTGCGACATGCGCGACGTCAGGCCGCCGACGCCTTGCTGCGTGCGCCGTGCGGCACCCAGGGCCCCTTGCACGAGGCCGGGGGCGGCGGTGGTGGCGCGGCGGGCCGCCTGCTCGGCGATGCGGGCGGCCTGTGCGCCGGCGCGCAGCAAGGGGGTGATCGGTGGTGGCATGGGACTCCTCGGCAGGTGGGGCGGGCCGGCGGCCGGCGTGGTGCTCCACGGTAGGGGCGGGGCGAGGGCACCGGGCGGGCGCATCCGAAGCCGTGCCTGTGCAAGCGAAGACCGCGTGCGCCGGGGCTGTCGCACGGCCGCATTCCTGCGAAGATGGTGCATCCGCCGATCTCCCCAGTTCCCGACTCCATGCAAGACAAAGCCGCCAGCCCCGCCGACACGCCCGCCGAGACCGCCGCGGGAACCACCGCAGGAATCACCACCACGCGCATCCTCGTGATCGAGGACGACGAGGCGTTCCGCTTCAGTGTCAAGCGGGCGCTCGAGCTGGCCGGCTACCAGGTGAGCCTGTTCGAGGATGCCGAATCGGCGATGGCGCAGATGGCCGCCGTGGCGCCGGCGGCGGTGCTGACCGACCTGCGGCTGCCCAAGGCCGATGGGCTGTTCGTGCTGCAGCGGGCCAGGGAGAAGGATGCCGACCTGCCGGTGGTGCTGATGACCGGCCACGGCGACATCCCGACCGCGATCCAGGCGATCCGTTCCGGCGCCTACGACTTCCTCGAGAAGCCTTTCAGCCGCGAGCGCCTGCTGGCGGTGATGCAGCGTGCGGCCGACCAGTACCGGCTGGTGCAGGAGAACCGGCAGCTGAAGAGCCGGCTGGCCGAATCGTCGGGCATCGACCAGATCGTGCGTGGCGATGCGGCGCCGGTGCGCGAATTGCGCGACCTGATCCTGCGCCTGGCGCCGACGCCGGTGGATGTGTTGATCCACGGCGAGACCGGCACCGGCAAGGAGCTGGTGGCGCGCTGCCTGCATGATTTCGGCCGGCGCAACGGCAACTTCGTCGCGCTGAACTGCGCGGCGATTCCCGAGAGCCTGTTCGAGAGCGAGCTGTTCGGCCACGAGGCAGGCGCCTTCACCGGTGCCGGCAAGCAGCGCATCGGCAAGATCGAGCACGCAAAGGACGGCACGCTGTTCCTCGACGAGATCGAGGCGATGCCGCTGGCGCTGCAGGCCAAGGTGTTGCGCGTGATCCAGGAGCGCGAGGTCGAGCGGCTGGGCAGCAACAAGCCGATCCCGGTCAACTTCCGCGTCGTCGCGGCCACCAAGGTGAGCCTGGAGGACCTGGCGAAGAAGGGCGAGTTCCGGCCCGACCTGTTCTACCGCCTCAATGTCGCCTCGCTGAAGATCCCGGCGCTGCGCGACCGGCTGGGCGACATCCTCGGGTTGTTCCAGGTTTTCCTGCAGCAGGCGAGCCTGCGCTTCCAGATGCCGGTGCCGTCGCTGACGCCGGACCAGCACCAGGCGCTGCTCGCGTCGCGCTGGCCGGGCAACGTGCGCGAGCTGAAGGCGTGTGCCGAGCGGATGATCCTCGGCTTGCCGATCTTCGTCGACGGCGAGCCGACGGCCTCGGCGCCGCGCTCGTTCGACGAGTCGGTCGCGATGATCGAGCGCAGCCTGCTCGAAGAGGCGCTGCGCCGCCACGGCGGGTCGGTGAAGGCAGCCTGTGCCGAGCTGTCGCTGACGCCGGCCACGATGTACCGCAAGCTGAAGGCGCTGGCGGTGGATCCCTCCGCATATAAAGATTAGCCCCCCAGTCGCTGTCGCTCCTGCCCACAAGGGGCGCCACGCCAGGGGCCTGGCAAAGCCAGTTCCCCGGCGCGTGGCTCGATGGGTTGCTTCGCTGCGCTTGCTCAAGCGTCGCGTGGCGCGGTCCCGGATTGGCATCCGGGCTACCCCGTCTTCGTAGCCCGGATGCCAATCCGGGATCTCCGCATAAAACGGCTGGTTCGGCAAAGGCGCGTGCGCGGTGGGTGGGGCGCGCCAATCATGATGGGGCGCTTCATCCGGCGCGCCCCACCCACCGCGCACGCGGCTTTGCCCGCGCCACGGCACGAGCCCGGATTGGCATTCGGGCTGCGAGACTGACGCCACGCTGACACCGCTTTCAGAACTCGAACGACCGTTCGTTGCAGCACTGAGAGACCGACGGGGCCCTGCTTCTCAAACTTGATTCTCGCGGTTCGCGGGCGCTGTCGGATGACCGGCCGCCGCGACGCGCCGCCACGCCCGCCACGACGATGAATCAAGTACTTGCGAGCGAAGATGAAACCGCTTGCAAATCGCGCAGCCATCCATGGCTTCGTGGCACATGCCTTGCGAAACGAGACGGGCAGACATCATTCAACCAAAGGGGAGTCTCGTGAACAAAGCAGCCTTGTTGATCGAAGACAAAGAGACGCAGCTGGTGGTGCGCACCGCGCTGGAGTGCGCCGGTTTCCACTGTGAAACCTATGCGTCCACCGCCACGCTGCTGCGCGGCATCAAGCGCGACGACCACGGCCTGGTCGTGGTCGACGTCGACGACGCGCTGGCCGACTGCGCCGCGCTGGTCGACTGGCGCCGCAGCTGGCTGAACCCGGAAGTGACTTTGGTCGCATTGGGCCGTGCCGATCCGCTGGCCGCCGCGCAGGTGCTGAACGCCGGCGTCGACGATTTCGTCGCGAAGCCGGTGCGCGGTGCCGAACTGCTGGCCCGCATCGGCGCTGCCACGCGCCGCCGCCAGCCGGCACCCGCCGCACAGGGCCCGAGCCTGGCCGGTTGCAGCATCGACCGCGCGGCCTGCGCCATCGTGTCGCCGTCGCAGCGCGTCGGGCTGACCGCGCGCGAACTGGCTCTTGCCCAACTGCTGTTCGAGAACGCCGGCCAGCTGGTGACCCGCGCCCGCCTCGCGCAGGACGTGTGGGGCAGCGATGCCGGCCTCACCGGCCGCTCGATCGAGCAGCACATCTACCAGCTGCGCCGCAAGCTCAAGCGCTGCGCCGGCGAAGCCCTCGCGCTGCGCGGCGTCTACGGCAGCGGCTACCGCATCGATGCCGCGCCGCTGCCGGTGCGCGGCACGCCGACCCCTTCCGCGATGCCGGCCCTCGCGGCCGTTGCGGCCGTGCAGCCGATGCACGCCTGACCTCCGACACCTCTCACCACCTTCACCACCATGCACTCCCATTCCAGTTCTTCCGCGATCGCAGCGCACGCCGGCGTGAACGCGCTGCCCTGGGGCGATGTGCGAGGCGCCGTGCTGTCGGCCCTGCTGTCGCTCGTCACGACCGTCTCGTACAGCGCGGTCGCCGGCGGCTCGCTCGCCGCGATGGGGCCGGGGCTGGTCCCGGCGATGGTCCTGTCCGGCCTGGTCGCCGCATCGCTCGGCGCCTTCGTCGCGAGCCTGCTGGGCTCGGTGCCGACGCAGATCTTCTCGCCGCGCGCGTCGGTGGCCGTGGTCATCGCAGCAGCCGCCACCTCGTTCGGCGCCGCAGAGGGCGGCAACCTGCCGCAGGTGCTGGGCCTGCTGGCGCTGTGCCTGCTGCTGTCGGCATTGTTCCAGCTGGCCTTCGCGGCGCTGCGCCTGGGCGGCCTGATCCGCCTGATCCCGACTTCGGTGATGGCCGGCCTGGTGATCGCGCTGGCATTGAAGCTGGTGTGGTCGCAGCTGCCCGACCTGGTGGCCGCACCGGACCGCCTGCGCCCCTGGGCGCCGCTGGCCTCGGCCATCGCCACGCTCGGCGTGTTCGCGCTGCTGCGCTGGCGCCAGGGTGCCGGCGGCGCGCTGCTGACCGGCCTGGGCGCCGGCCTGCTGGTCGCGACGGTGGTCGACCTGCGCGCCCCCGGCGCGCTGCCGCACCTGCCGGCGATCGCCTTCGATGCCGGCCCGCTGCTGCCGCTGTCGCGCCTGGCCGACCTGTTCGCCACCGGCCTGGCGGGCTCGCACCTGCTGGACGTGCTGGCCTTCGCGCTGGTGATCGCGCTCGTCAACTCGGTCGAGACGCTGGCCTCGGCGATGCAGATCGAAGACCTCGGCGCGCAGCGCTTCGATGCCAATCGCGCGCTGCTGGCCGGCGCCTGCGGCTCGCTGGTGTCGCTGTGCGCCGGCGGCCTGCCGCTGGCCGGCGGCACCTCGACCTCGTCGGTGCACGTGAAGGCCGGTGCGCGCTCGCGCAGTGCGGCGCTGGCATCGGCGCTGCTGGTCGGGCTGGGCACGCTGGCCTTCGCGCCGCTGATCGGCAAGCTGCCGCTGGCGGTGATCGCGGCGCTGATGCTGTGCGTCGGCGCCGAGATCGTCGTGCCGCCGCTGCGCGAACTGCTGCTGCAATGGCGCGCCGACCGTCACGGCATGCGCGGCGAGCTGGCCGTGGTGCTGCTGGTGTGCGTGCTGCTGCTGTGGGCCGACGTGCTGGCGGCGGTGGCGGCGGGCGTGGGGGCCGCCTCGGTGCTGGCCTTCGTGCAGATGCGCGCCAGCCTGGTCCGCCGCGAATACAACGCCACCGATGCGATGGCGCCGACACTCGTCGGCACGCCGGGCGCCGGCAGCGCGCTGCGCGGCATCCCGGTGGTCGAGGTCGGGCAGCCGCTGTTCTTCGCGACGGTCGAGGCGGCGGTGCGGGCGGTCGAGCGCGTCAGCAACGGGTCGCGCTTCGCGGTGCTCGACCTGAGCCGCTGCGGTGGCGTGGACCTGACCGCGGCCAAGGCGCTGGCGCGCTGCGCGGCGGTGATGCAGCACGACGGCCGGCAACTGCTGGTGGTGGGCGGGGCGCGCGTCGCCGAGCTGGAAGCGGCGCTGCGGCCGTGCCGCGTGTTCGGCCACATCGGCGATGCGGTGAACTACGGCACCGAAGCACAAGGGCTGCAGGCGCTGCAGCCGAAGCGCGTGCGGCGCGTCGCCGACGCGGCACCGCAGGCCGTGCTGGGCTATGCCACCAGCGTGCTGGCCGAACACATCGGCCCGGTGGCCGCGGTGCTGGTGAAGCGCGCCGCGTCGGCCGCGGGCAACCGCGAGCAGTTCTGCCGCGTGCTGGCCAGCCAGCTGGACGAGCGCCGCGTGCGCGAGGACTTCCTCGCGCGCATGGCGGATTTCGACACCCCCCGGGAGGCACGATGAGCACCCCCACCACACCCCGCGAGCGCGACGCCTTCGCGAGCATGCTGGCGCGCCTGGATGCGCAGCTGGCGCAAGACCTGGCGCAGGACCTGGCCCACGACCTGGCAGCGCGGGCGGCCACGCCGCCGGGCGAGGCCGAGGCGCCGCCCTTCGCCGCGTCGTTCCTCGCGCCGCCGAAGGCAACGGAGCACCGCCTGCGCCGCTGGCTGCCGTGGCTGGTGGGCGGCGGCCTGGTCGCCGGAGCGATGTCGTTCGCGTTGTCGTTCGATGGCGGTGCGGCGGCGCGCAGCGCGCTGCCGGCTGCGGCCGCTTCGGCGGTGGTGCCGGCGGCGCCGCCTGCGGCCGTTGCCGCATCGGCATCGGCATCGGCATCGGCACCGGCACCGGTGCTGCCCGTGCTGCCGGGATCGGCGCCCGAAGCGGCAGCCTCTGCCTCTGCCGCGGCCGTCGTTGCCGCGCCGGCCCCCGCTCCTGCTCCTGCGCTTTCGCCCATCGAGGCCTTGCTGCCGGCCGCCGCCGCGGCGGCCAGTGCCCCCGATACCTGTTCCCGCGCGCGCCTGGCCCTCGGCCTGTGCGCGGTCCCTTCCCCCTGATTCCCCCTGATTGGAGAACCCCATGCGCCACCTGTTTCTGACTGCCCTGACGGCAGCCCTGTGCCTGACCAGCGCCGCGGCCCAGGCCGCCGGCGACCGCATCGTCACCGGTTCCGACCGCGGCACCTACATCGAGATCGGCCGCGACCTGTCGCGCTTCATCGCGCAGCCGGCCGGGCTGCCGCTGGAGGTGCTGCCGTCCAAGGGCTCGGCCGAGAACGTGCGCCGCCTGCGCTCGGAGCCGGGCGTGCGCCTGGCGCTGGTGCAGTCCGACGTCTACCGTGCCTACCTCGACCAGGCGAAGGCCGGCGACGCGCAGGCCGAGCGCCTGATCAAGCCGCTGCGCGTCGTGATGCCGCTGTACGACGAGGAGATCTACTTCGTCGCGCGCGCCGATTCGCCGCTGCGCTCCATCCACGAGCTGCGCGACAAGCGCATCAATGTCGGGCCGGTCGGCAGCGGCACGGCGCTGACCGCGACCACGCTGTACCGCGCGATGTTCGGCAGCCCGATGCTGGAGCAGAACACCAGTTTCCTGTCGAACGAGGAGGCGCTGGTGAAGCTGGCGACCGACAAGTCGATCGATGTCGTCGTGATCGTCGCCGGCCAGCCGGCCAAGCTGTTCGCCGACATGAAGTCGGAGGCGCGCCAGTACATCAAGCTGCTGACGCTGGACCGCGCGGCGCCCGAGAGCCAGGCACTGGACGGCACCTACGTGCCGGCGACGATCCGCAGCACCAGCTACCCGAACTGGCTGGCGCAGGACGTGACCTCGCTGTCGGTCAAGTCGATGCTGGTGACCTACGACTACCAGTCGCCGGGCCTGCGCGAGTCGCTGACGCGCTTCGCGAAGTCGATGTGCAGCAACTTCGACAAGCTGAAGAGCGACGGGCACGCGAAGTGGCAGGAGGTGAGCCTCGCGCCGCCGCAGCTGCCCAAGGGCTGGTCGTACTACGCGCCGACGCAGAAGGTACTGTCGCACTGCGACGGCGAGGCGGCCGCTGACGGCCAGGCCGTGGCCGTCGCGCCGAAGCCGGCCGCGGTGGTGCCGAGCTGCACGCAAAGCCGCGAGGTGCTGGGCTTGTGCCGCGTGGCGTCGAAGTGATGCGGCGGGTGTAGAGCATGCCTCCGATCAACGGCAGCGGGCTGCCGCCGCCGCGCCTGACGCCGGGCAGCCTGCCGCCCGGCATCGGGCCACGGCCTGCGACGCCGTCGCAGCGGCCCTCCACGCCAACAGGGCCGAGCACCCGCAGCGCACCGTCCAGCGGGCCGCCGGCGCGCAACCCGAGCCCGATCGGCCATTTCAGCAGCGCGCGCAGTTTGCCGCGCGCGAGTCTTCCGGGGCGCGAACCGTCATCGCAGCCGCCGGGCCTGGCACGGCCGCAACCGGGTGCGTCGCAGCACCGGCCGGCCTTGGGCAGGCCGGTCGGCCAGGGTGGGCAGGCCCAGGCCACGTCGGCCGCCAAGGAAAGCGCCGATGCGGACGCGATGCTCCAGGAACTGCGCGACCTGCTGGGTGCCTCCGCATCGCGCCTGGACGAGCTGGACAAGGCCGACGGCAAGCACGATGACCCGCAGAAGGTGATGCAGGAGCTGACCAAGATGCTCGAGATGATGAAGGGGCTCAACGAACAGTTGAACTCGCTGCTGGGGTCGGTGGGCCAGTCGTTCAGCAAGGCGGCGGGATGAGCTCGCGAAGGTTCATCTGGACCGGTTGACCCCGCTGGGGAGGAATTTCAGACTGCGCCGCTTCTGCCACTGAAGACCAGGGAGGTCTTTCATGAAGACGGTGCGCGGCGGTCCGGTGATCGCCATTGGCTTGGCCCTTTCGTGGTCTGCGTGGGCGCAGATCTCGTCTCCACCTGTCTCGCCGCCGCCGGTGACTCGGTACGAGTACGACGCGATGGGGAACGTCACGAAGATCCTTCAGGGTGAGCGCGGCGACAGCACCTCCATCGAGTACGACCGGCACGCCTGGCGCTGCCCTGTACGGAGGTGCTTCCGCCGCGCTGAATGAATGTGATTGCGAGAACTGACGATGGATTTCGATGTGCTCATGAGGATCGTGCATTCGGCCAGTCGAAAGGGACTCTTTCGACCGAAGCCCATATTCAGAGCGCATGGAACGGTCTCGCTTGACGAACTGGGTGCGGTGGAAAAGAAGATCGGGATTGCCATTCCCAGTGATCTTCGCAACTGGCTCCTGGTGCTTGGCTATGGAGACATCGATGAGGAAAATGAGCGTCCGCGAGGAATGGCTCGCAGCCATAGAGAGCGGCCAGTTGAAAGGTGGGGCTCGGTTCGCGCAGGACATCCTGGGGAATTTCTATGCCTTCGATCCTTCTGGCTGCATCTATTTCTTGTCGCGATCCCAGCCTGTCTTTTCGATGATTTCGAGAAGCTTCTCGGAGTTTGTCGAAGAGCTTGTCCGTCGCGACTACAAGCTTGTCGATTGGGTCAACACGCTGGCGACTCAGAGGTATGAGTGGTAATTCACGCTGATGCTGGAAGACGAGCTCAGCAAGTTCTTCCATTTCAAGGCAATGGCCCGAGGCATGGGCTACCAGACGATGATCCATGAAGTGCTGCGCGCGGCGATGACCGCTGAGCGAACACCCTCCACCGATTGATCCCGCACCAGCCACTCACTCATCCGGCCCGGGCCCCGTCTCGAAGGCCTCGATCAGAAGAAATCCGCCGCCTTCGGCCCGCCCCCCTGCGCCCCGTGGATCCCGCCCTTCACCGCGCCGGTCACCGTGCTGCCGGCGCTGCTGTTCGTCAGCACGTTGATCCCGGTGCCGGCGATGTCCAGCCCGGCGTCGATCGCCGCCTGCTTCACGTCGCCGCCCTTGATCGCCGTCGCGGCGATGTTGGTGCCTTCCGACCAGGCCCGTGAACCCATCGCCACCGCCTTGGCCGCCAGGTTGAACGGCGGCGGCAGCACGCTGCCCAGCTTCTCGGCCACCTTCGAGATCACGTTCGCGATCTTCGACACCACGCTCAGGCAGCCCTGCAGGAACTTCTTGAAGCCGCCGCCCTTGGCCTTCTTGGTCTCCGGCTGGTCGGCCTCGCCGGCCACCATGTCGCTCACCGCCTTCGCATCCTCGACGTTCTGCGGCTTGTGCGCCGCGTTCGCCGGTGCCGTGTAGAGGTCCTTGTTCTGCAGCTTGCCGTTGAAGGCCTTGATGTCGGCGCGGCTGATGCAATCGTCGTCCGATTGCAGCCACAGCTTCTTCGCACCGTGGATGTTGCTGCCGTTCTTCGCGTTGTCCAGCTTGCCGAAGATGACCGGGTCGTCCAGGAACTTCTTCGCCGCCGCCTTGTCCTGCGGTGCGCTCTTCGGGTCGTCGACGATCTGCTGCAGCTTCTTGCGGCCGAACTTGTCGCCGAAGACATGGTTCGGGTCGGCATCGATGCGGTCCAGCGCCGTCTTCTGGTCCGGCGTCAACCGCCCCTTGGCCGAGATGTTGTCCTCCATCTCGGCACGCGAGACCTTCTCCTTGCCGTTGTTCAGGTCCTTCCACTCCTGCGGATGGTCCTCGAAGTACTTGGCCGCGGCGATCAGCTGCGGCGGGCACTTGCCGACGCCGGCGGTGCCGTTCACCATGTCTTTCAGGCTGTCGGGCGACATGTTCTTCGGCAGGTAGTCGGCGTACTTGTACAGCTCGTTCTCCGCATCCTCCTTGGTGATCGGGCGGCCCTGCGTGGTCTTGCCGCCGTCGTCGGACGGGATGTAGTTGCCGGCGTAGCCCTCGGCCTTGTCGCGGTTGTAGGCCTGCAGCTGCGGGTCCTCGGCCAGCTTCTTGATGTCCTTCGAGCTGATCTTGTGGTCGAGCTTGCCGTTCTTGGCGCCGTCCAGCATGTTCTGCAGCCCTTCGTCGGACAGCACCGTGTTCAGCGCCTCCTTCAGGTCGGGCGGGGTCTTCGGGTCCTCCGCCATCTTCTTCATGTCGCTGATCTTGGTGCCGTGCTTGCTGAACGCGCCTTCATGGCGCTCCAGCGTCGACAAGGCGTCCAGCCGCGACGCCTTCTGCTCGGGCGACACCTGCTGCGGCGGCTGCTGCGCGCCGGCCTGCGCGCGCTGCGCGGCCTGGGCCGACTGCGCGCCGCACTGCTGCACGGCGCCCATCATGCCCTTCAGCAGCTGGGCGCCGCCGCCTTCGCCGTCTTCGTCGTCACCGGCGCCGATCGACAGCTGCAGCGGCGGCAGCTGCAGGCCCGCCCCCGCCGATTCGCTGCCGCCGCTGGCCGGCAGCGTTCCCTTGCGCGGCATCGCGAGCCCGGCCTGCGGGTCCAGCCAGGCCTTGTTGCCGACCATCATGTTCATGTTCCTGTCCTTTCGTGGGAGTGTGTTGGGGCATGCAGATCCGTCAGCGCATCTGCAGGCTGCCCTGCAGCTGCTGCAGCAGGCCCGTCGGCAGCAGCAGGTGGCGCACCTGGCTGACCAGCACGCTGATCAGCAGCGCCAGCATCAGCAAGGTCACCGCGCCCTTGATCGGCTGGCTCAGGTTGGTGGGTTCCAGCTTGTCGGCGGCGCGCGTGATCAGACCGACGCCCAGGTCGATCAGCACCAGCACCAGCAGCATGGGCGCCGCGAACTTGACGGTGCTGGTCATCAGCGAATCGGTCTGCTGCACGATGAAGTGCTCGGGGATGCGGCTGATCTCGGGCATCTGCGAGAACAGCGGCCAGACGTGGAACGACTCGAAGATCGCGCCGATGAAGACCAGCATGCCGCCCAGCGCGAAGAACACCGTGATCACCAGCTGCACCAGCAGGTTGGACACCGGCGTGCTCTGCTCGCCGCTCATCGGGTTGGTCAGCTGCACGCTGTTGTAGCCGGCCTGCGTGTCGATCAGCGCGCCCACGCTCTCGGCAACCCAGAAGACCGTCGAGGCGGCAAAGCCCATCAGCAGGCCGATCATGGTTTCCTTCAGCGCGTAGCCGGCCCACTGGCCGGCCGTCAGGTGGCTGGCCATGTCGGACGGCAGCCCGAACGCGACGAAGCCGCCGATGATCACGACGACGCCGGCGCGCACGTAGCCCTGGATGAACTGGCTGCCCATCGGCGGCAGCACGTTGAACGCGGCGAACAGCCGCAGGCTGGCCAGCGCGGTCGCGAGGAACAGGTCTTCCAGCGGCTGCAGCGAGCGCGCCGCGAAGTCGTACAGGCCCTGCATGTCATCCATGGGCGGCCTCCTGGCGGGCAGCGCGCTGGCGGGCGACGAAGCGCGCGGCGCCGGTCTCCTCGGTCTCTTCCTCGGCCAGCTCCTCCTGGGCCGCCTCGCGCTCGCGCAGCACGGCTGCGATGCGGGCCTCGAAGCTCTCGATGCGCTGGTCGTTGCGGCGCACCGCCGCCTGCGCCGCGTGCACCACGGCCTGCTGGCGTTCGGTCGCCTTGTGGCACTCGGCCAGCGTGCGCTCGGCCTGCGCGGTGGCGGCCTTCGCATCGTCGATGCGGAAATCCAGCGCGCGCACCGCGTGCGGCGTGAAGGCGCCGCGCAGAAGCAGGTCGCGCTCGTCGCGGGCCGCGCGCTCGTCGGCCTGGCACGCGGCCAGCTCGCCTTCGGCGGCCACGCGCGCCTCCTCGCACTCGGCCAGCTGCTTGCGCGCGGCCACGAGCTCGGCCTCCAGCCGCTCGCCCTGGCGCTTGCGCACCTTGACCAGCGTGCGCAGGGCCTTCACCGGCGCGCTCACCGCACCACCTCGCCCAGCTGCCCGAGGATGTCCTCGTACGGCATCAGGTCGCTGGTCTTCTGGTTCAGGAAGGCACGGATCTCGCCGACGCGTTCGATCGCCAGGTCGGCCACCGGGTCGTTGCCGGCCTGGTACTCGCCCACCTGCAACAGCATCTCGACCTCGTCGTACTTGGCCATCAGGTTGCGCAGCTGGCCGGCCGCCTCGGCGTGTTCGGCCGGCACGATCTGCGACATCACGCGCGACAGGCTGCCCAGCACGTCGATCGCCGGGTACTGGTTCTTCGCCGCGATCTTGCGCGACAGGATCATGTGGCCGTCCAGGATGCCGCGCACCTCTTCGGCGATCGGGTCGCCGCCGCTCTCGTCCTCGGCCAGCACGGTGTACAGCGCGGTGATCGAGCCGACCGCGCCCATGCCGGTGCGCTCGAGCAGCCGCGGCAGCTCGGCGAACACCGACGGCGGGAAGCCGCGCCGCGCCGGCGGCTCGCCCGCGGCCAGGCCGATCTCGCGCTGCGCCCGCGCAAAGCGCGTCAGCGAATCCATCATCAGCAGCACGCGCTGGCCCTGGTCGCGGTAGTACTCGGCCACCGCGGTGGCCACGTAGGCGGCCTTTGCGCGCTCGATGCTCGAGCGGTCGGAGGTGGCGCACACCACCACCGAGCGCGCCATGCCCTCGGGCCCGAGGATGAACTCGATGAACTCGCGCACCTCGCGGCCGCGTTCGCCGATCAGCGCGATCACGCTGACGTCGCATTGCGCGCCACGCGCCAGCATGCCCATCAGCGTGCTCTTGCCGACGCCGGCCGGCGCGAAGATGCCCATGCGCTGGCCTTCGCCCAGCGTCATCAGCCCGTCGATGATCTTGACGCCGGTGGGCAGCGGGTGCTCGATCATCGCGCGGCTCATCGGGTCGGGCGGGTCGGCGAACACCGGCCGTTCCTCGTCGCCCTGCAGCGGGCCGAGCCCGTCGATCGGGTCGCCCAGGCCGCTGATCACGCGGCCCAGCAGCTGCGGGCCGACGCGCACCGACAGCGGCCGGCCGGTGCCGACCACCTGCGTGCCCTCGGACACGCCGCCCAGCGAGCCGAACGGCGACAGGATCGCGCCGTGCTTGCCGAAGCCGACCACCTCGGCGCGCTGCAGCATCCGCCCGCGCGTGTCGCGCAGCTCGCACAGCTCGCCGACCTTGGCGTCCAGGCCGCTGGCCCGGATCAGCGTGCCGACCACCTCGGTCACGCGGCCGGTGCGGGACAGCACGTCCTCGTGCGCCAGCTCCTGCTCGAGCGTGCTGACGAAACGTTGGAAGCTGGTGTCCATGGTCAGGCGGCTTCCAGGTGGGGGGTGTCGGCCTCGGTGTCCGCCTCGACGTCGGCGTCGTCCGCCGCGTCATCCGCGGCGTCAGCGTCGTCGCCTTCGCCGACGTCCTCCTGCGCCATCTGCCGCGCCGCGCGCTCGACCGCACGGCGGATCGCCGCCAGCTGCGTGTCCAGCCCGGCGTCGATCACGCCGCCGTCGGATTCGAAGCGGCAGGCGCCCTCGGGCATCTGCGGGTCGGTGACGACCTCGATCGACAGCGCGGTGCCGGCCTGCGCCAGCGCCTCGTCGACGGCGCGTTGCGCGCTGTCGCGGTCGGCCTCGGGCACGCGCAGCGTCAGCATCGGCGCATCCTTCACCAGCCGGGTGATGGTGCGCAGCGAGCGGCGGAACAGCGCACTGCGGTCCTCCTGCTCAATCACGCGCTCCACCGCCATCGAGACGATGCCCGACAGCCGCTCGCTCTGCCGCACCAGGCTGCGCCGGCGCGCCTCGGCCGCCTGCAGCTGCTGCGCCGCCCAGTGCGCGGCGGCATCCTGCATGCCCTGGTCGAAGCCCTGCTGCCACGCGCCGTCGAACTGCGCTTGCGCCTGCGCGATCAGTGCGTCGCCCTGGGCTTGCGCGTCGGCCAGCAGTGCGTCGGCCTGCGCCTGTGCCTCGGCGAGCACGCGCTCGCGCTCGGCGTCGATCGCGTCCGCGACTTCAGCCGCCGAGGCGAGCCGCGCGTGGTCCTGCGCGCGCAGCACGCCGTCGTCTAGGCCGACAGTGCACGGTCCATGGGTGAGCCAAACAGCCATGCATGCTCCGGAAAGTAGTGGGGAAGACGGGCCAGCGGCGATTCGGTGTCGTGCACCGCCGCGCTGGGGGAAGGGGAGGCCGGCGTGCTGCCCGGCGCGAGCGCCAGCCGCACCCAGGCCAGCGAATCGCGGCAGTGCCATTCGCGGCGCGCGCCCAGGTGCGCGCAGCCTGCGGCGGCCAGGCGCTCCAGGTCGAGCTCGGCGACCGACAGCGGGCCGCCCTGGCCTGGCGCGCCGGCCGGCGCGGCGAGCAGTTCGTCGTAGGCGGGCTCGCCGATGCGCTCGATGATCGCCAGCCGCGTCGAACGCACGATGCTGCGCCGCACGCGTTCGCGCTCGGCATGCAGGCCGATCGCCGCCAGCACGCGCAGCAAGCGGTCGCGAGGCAGCAGCGCGATCCGGTGGGCGCGCTGGCGGAAGGCCGCCAGCGAGGCCCAGCGCAATCCGTACACCGCGGCCAGCGCGGCACTGCAGCGCGGGCCCGTGGCGGCGGCCGGCGCGGCGTCGTAGCCGATGCGCTGCCAGGCGGCCTGCACCCAGGCCGGGTGCAGCTGCGACACGAGGTCGTCCGATTTCGCGCGCGCCGTCGCCATCAGGTGGCGCAGCAGCGGCACGGGTTCGGCGGACGCGGGCAGCGCGTTCATCAGGCGGCTCCGGCGGCCGCTTCGGCCGGGGTGCGCGGCTTCAACAGCCCGAAGCGCCTGGCGCCGACGTACCCGCCGCCGCCGAGTGCCGCGACCAGCAGCAGCAGGCCGATGGCCAGCACCGGCGACAGGCCGCTGCGCTCGGCGAGTGCCGCGGTGGTGGCCTCGGGCAGCGCCGCCGCCGCGACCAGGGTCACGTTGACGTTCTCGTAGGCCAGGCCCTCGACGCTGCGCACCACCAGGTTCTTCACCGTCGGCACCAGTGTCGCGACGTTCGATTCGCTGCGGTGCTTGATGAAGACCGACGCGCTCGACGGCTTCACGTGCTCGGCCAGCGGGTCGTTGTTCGGCAGCACCACGTGCACGCGGGCCGACACCACGCCGTCGATGCTCGACAGCGTCTTCTCGAGTTCCTGCGACACGCCGTAGATGAAGCGAACGCGTTCCTCGGTCGGCGTGGAGATCAGGCCGTCCTTCTTGAACATGTCGCCCAGGTTGGCGCGGCGCTCGGCCGGCAGGCCGTTGGCGCGCAGCACGGCGAGCGCGCGGCCCATGTGGTCGGTCTCGACCGCGACGTTCCAGGTCTTGCCGTCGGGGCTGGACTTGGCGGCGTCGAGCCGGGCCATCAGCAGCACGCCCAGCATGTCGTTGGCGTCGGCCTCGCTCAGCCTGGTGTAGAGGTCCTGCTTGCAGCCGGCCAGCGCGAGCACGCAGGCGGCGAGCAGCAGGGGGAGGGGACGGTGCGGCACGGTGGACTCCTTCGGATGGATCGGTGGGCTGGGGGCTATTGGTTCTTCAACAGGGTCTGCAGGCTCTTGTTCGAGCCCTGCGTGATCGAGGTCGCGATCTGCAGCTTCAGGTTGGTCACCGCGACGTTGCGGCTGACGGCCATCGACGCGGCGACCACCTCGGAGGCGCCCATGCCGGGCGCCGCATCGAGGAAGCCCTGCACCTGGCCTTCGACGCGCTGCAGGTCGCCCTGCTGGCGCTCGATCACGTTGGTGATCACGTTGCCGGGATGGCTGACCGATGCCGCGGCGTGGTCGGTGTTGCGCTGCATCAGCGCCTGGAAGTTCTGCTGCATCTCGGGCGTGACCGAGGCCTGGGCCGGCGGCACGGCCGCGCCGGGGCCGGCGCCTTGCGTCGCGTGGCTGGCCAGGGCCTTCAGCGCCTGGTCGACGGGACCGATGGAAGCGATGGCGTTCATCATGGCGGCGTCCTCGCTCAGCAGGCCATGCCCATCGGGGGCACCATCGACAGGTGGCTGCCGGACTGCGCCGGCGCATCGGCGGCACGCACGCGCACCTGCTGGCCGGACGCCGCCTCCAGCGCGTCGATGATGCCGCGCGCCGCGGCGTCGTGCGGCAGCGCGAGCGCTTCCTCGGCATAGGCTTCCCACAGGCCGTCCTGCTGCACGAACAGGCAGAACGACAGCATGGCCTTGATCACCGCGTTGGATGGATGCGCCGCTTCGCCGCGGTCGAGCAGGGCGCGTGCGCCGGACAGGTCGCCGGCATGGATCAGCAGCCGGGCTTCGGCGGCCACCAGCTGCGGCAGGTTCGGGTGCACGGCGGCCATCAGCCGCAGCACCGCGGCCACGTCGGCGCGCGGCGCGACGTCGGTCGCCAGCGAGTACACCGCGGCGAACAGATCGGTTTGCCACTTCGGCAGCTTGGGAGCGGGCATGGTGGGTTCCTTCATGCGGGATCAAGGTGAATTCGAAGGTGGCATCGCCGACCCGATGCCCCGGGGGTACTGCAGGAAAAGGGCGGACGGTCGGTCCGCCATGAATGCGCTTACTGCGCGGCCGACTTGAACGACTCGCCGGCCTTCTTCATGACGCTGTTCAGGCCGTCGTTGATCGAAGCCATCATGTTCATCTTGGCCATGGCCGAGCTGGCCTGCATCTGCATCTCGGTCATCGCCTGCGCGTCGGAGACGGCGTCGCCGAGCGACTTCTGCGTGGCGTTGACGTCGCTCTTGCCGAGCGAGCTCAGCGTGTTGCCGGCGCCTTCGGCCGCCGCGCCGGCTTGTGCACCCAGCATGCCGGACGAGGCACCGCCGCCGGCGGCGTGGTCGATGTTGGAGGCGGTCGCGCCGCCCTTGCCGAGGATGTTGCTGCCGCCACCGAGGAGCTTGGTGGCCATGGAACCTGCGGAGGCGAGGAAGGGAATGGGCATGGTGTTTCCTTTCAATGGAAGTGGATGGACAAGATGCAACCTCTTTCCGGACCTCGCGCGAGGTCCGCTTTCGAGAGCGGGTTGCGAAGCTCTTTCGAATCAGGTGGTCAGTTCGCGGCCGTGGTGCTTCTGCCAGGCCAGCAGCACGATGCGGCGCGACGCGGCGAAGGCATCGCCGACCAGCGCGGCGAAGGTCTTCTCCTCGAAGTCGGTCGCTCGCAGCTGCGCCTGCTGGCTCAGCGTCTCGGCCTGCGCGAAGTACTTGGCCAGGCGGCGCGTCTTGTCGCCGGTGCTGTCGCCGTGCACGGTGGCTTCGAGCTTGTCGAGGTCGGACAGCAGCTCGGCGGACGGCGGGGTGAGGGCGAGGCTCATCAGTGGGCTCCTTCAAGGTGGGCGGTGCGGCCATCGGCCAGCACCGCATCGGGGGCGACGGTGAGCACCATGTGCTTCACGCCGTCGCGGGTTTCCATCACCGACACGCCGTCGGTGGACAGGGACGACAGCACGGCCGGCCCCGGCGGTTGCGGTGCCGCGGGCTCCTCGAGCACCGCGTCGATGCGATTGACGACAGGCGACAGGTCGGCGGTGACGCGATCGAGCGCGGCCTGCGTGGCGGCCACGTCGGTGGCACGCGCCGCGTAGCTGAAGACGCCCGCGCCGCGGTAGGCGATCTGCGCGCCGGGCAGGCCGACCGCATTGCGGATGGCCTCGGCGACATCGCTCGCGACCGACACGTGCTGCTGCAGCGCGAAGGGCAGCGGCGCGGCCTTGATCGCGGCGCCGACCGCACGCGCCTGCTCGGCGTTGTCGATCAGGCCGTCGACGCTCAGCGTGCCCTGCGCGATGCGCACCTGCAGCCGGCCGGCGGCCACGCCGTCGAGCGCCCGCTGCAGCGTGTCGCGGCTCATCTCCAGCGTCGGGCCGGGGACGTCGGCGGTCTTCGAGCTGGCCGACATCAGCCAGCCGGCCGAGGCCAGCGCGACGATCACCGCGACAGCGCCGGGTACGGCACGGGCCGGGCGGGCCACCAGCCGCTGCCCGACGGCAGCCAGGCTGCCCGACGGCGCGACGGCACGGGTTGCGGCCACGAGCGCGGCATCGCCGGGCCACTGGGCATCGCTGGGGCCGGTGCAGACGCTGACACCGTCGAAATCGACCGGCACGAAGTCGTCGAAGCGCAGGCGTTGCGGGCTGCCGCGGGTCCATTCGACCTGCGCGACGGCGTCGGTGCCGATGCGCAGCGAAAGGGTCTCGAAATGCCAGTCGGCGATGGATACGTCGCAATCATCTGCATGTCCGATCGAGTAGGTTCCGGGGCCGAGGTCCAGGAAGGCACCGGCGTGGGTGCCGTTCAGGATGCGAAGGCGTGTGCTTGTCATGTCAGCGGGCTCCCTTGGTGTCGCAGCCGGTGGCCAGGCCGAGGGCCTTGGCGGCGCAGCCGGGCTTGGCGGGCGCGGTGGCAGGTTTCGTCGTGCTGGCGGCGCCTGCGGTGCCGGCCGGTGCCGGGCTGTTCGGCAGCAGCGCGGCGCGGGCCGTCAGCAGCGGCTTCAGCGTCGGCACCACGTAGCCGGGCGACAGCGCCCCGTAGGTGGTCAGCGCGGCCAGCGTGGTCGGCCCGGCGAAGCCGCGTTGCGTGCTGCCGGTGCGCGGCGTCGACGAGGCGGGCGGTGCCGGCGGCGTGGTGGGCGGCAGCGGCAGGCCGGGGACGGGCACGGCCGGGGTCGGTGACGGCGTGGGGGCTGGAACCGGTGCCGGCTCCGGATTGCGCACCGCCGCGACGCGTCCGACCGAGATCACCTTCGGCGTCAGCAGGAACAGGCGCTCGCTGCGGTAGTTGGCTTTCTCGTCGTGACGGAAGGCGGCGCCGAGCAGCGGGATGCGCGACAGGCCCGGCACGCCGCTGCGGCTGCGGCTGTTGCTCTCGACCGAGATGCCGCCGATCAGCAGGCTCTCGCCTTCGCGCACGGTGGCCTCGGTGTTGATCTCGGTCTGCTTGACGATGGGCACCGAATCGACGACCGTGCCCTCGAAGTTGCCGTCCTGGATCGACAGCGACAGCCGCACCTCGCGGTGGTCCTGGTAGTTGACGATCTGCGGTGTCACCTGCAGCGTGGTGCCGGCCTCGACGGTGAACAGGTTGGCATCCAGGTTGCCGGCGACCTTGACCGACGCGACGCGCTTGTCGGTCATGCTGGCGGTGCGGTTGACGGCCCCCAGCACCTTGGGGCGCGCCAGGATGTTGGCCTTGCCGCTGCCCTCGAGGGCGCGGATGCGGGCCAGCAACTGCTGCCCGGCGTTGCCGACGAGCGTCGTGATGTTGGTGCCGGCCAGCGTGTTGCTGCCGGCGCTGCCGGGCTGCGAGCCGGGCGATCCGGGCGACACCGTCAGGCGGGTCACGCCATCCTTGCTGAAGGTCCAGTCGACACCCAGCGATTCGAAGGCATCGCTGCTGACGTCGATGATCGATGCCTCGATCTCGACCAGGTCCTGAGCGATGTCGAGCTGGCGGATCAGCGTCTCGTACTCGCGCATGCGGTCGGGCAGGCCGCGCACGATGATGGCGTTGGTGGCTTCCTCGGCCTGGAAGAACGGGCGCTCGGCCTCGACCGGGCTCACCGGGTCGGCGGCGCTGAGCTGGTTGGCACGCAGCTCGTCGTCGCGCTTGCCGGCGCTGTTGCCGCCCGGGTTCTCGGGCAGCTTCATGCCGTAGGTGGCTTGCGCGGCGCGTGCCTTGTCGGCGCGGCCGACCATGCCGTTGACGGTGCCCTTCAGGGCCTGCGCGCCGGCATTGGCGCCGCTGCCGCCGCCGTTGCTGGAGAACAGGCTGTTCAGCGTGCTGGCCAGGCCGGGCACCTTGACGTTGCCGAACACGCGGTCGCCGGCGGTCGCGAAGCGCAGCGGGAACACCTGGATCGACTTGCCGACGCGGTCGTGGCCGTCGCGTTCGAGCTGTTCGAGCACGGTCGACACGAGTTCGATGTGGCGCGGCGGGCCGTAGGCGAGCAGGGTCTGCTGGCGGTCGTCGAAGCGCAGCGGGAAACGGGCATCGCCCAGGCCCAGCGAGCCGAGCATCTGGCGCACCTGCTGGCGGTCGTAGCCGCGCATGCGGAACACGCGGCTCTGCATGGCGCGGGACGGATAGATGAACAGCGTGGTGCCGTCGAAGTACCAGATGACGCCGTAGGTGCGGGTCATCGCGTTCAGGAAGTCTTCGGGGCGGGTGTTGAAGTTGGCGTTGACGGTGCCGTCGACGCCGGAGTCGACGACGATCGGCATGTCCTGGCTGGACGCGAAGTCCTGCAGCACGTCGGAGAGCTTCTTGCCGTCGGCGCGGTAGACGAAGCGCTTGCCGGAGAACGGCGTCGCGCTGGCGGCAGCGGCGGGCTGCGTGCTGGCGAGTACGGCGGCGGCAATCAGGGTGGTCAGGATTCGCACGGCTTCGGTCCGGTTTCGTTGGCTGTCGTTGCCGGTTCAGGGCGTCGACTGCATGGCTGCAAGGTTAGAGACCGCAACCGCCCCGGGCGGGTGCAAACCCGAAGCGCAGCACGCGTTCGCGAAGGGAATGTGAAAGCGCTTGCGAACGGGCGTTCGTCAGCTGGCTGAAAGGTGGGGCGACAAGCATCGGCGGGATGTGCGGGCCGCCCCAAGCCTGGCGAGGGGGCGTCATGCAGCCCGGATGCCAATCCGGGGTCTTGCTGCACCCCGCAGTCGCCTGCGCAGATTCCCGGGTAAGCTCCGAGAAAGAGTCATCAAGCACAGCGTCTGGGGAGGCGCCATCTGATGCATCCGACGCAGCTGTCCAAGTACACGATCAACCAGGTCATCGGCGAAGGCGCCATGGGCGTGGTCTACAAGGCCACCGACACCGTGCTGCGGCGCACCGTCGCGATCAAGACGCTGCGCCGCCCGCTGGGCGATCCGGGCGGCGCCGCGTTGCTCGCGCGCTTTCGCAACGAAGCCCAGGCGGCCGCGCGCCTGATGCACCACAACATCGTCGCGGTGCACGACTACGGCGAGCACGAGCACGAGCCCTACATCGTGATGGAGTACGTGCAGGGGTCGACGCTGAAGGAGCCGCTGCGCCGCGGCATGCGCTTCGAAGACCTCGACATCGTCGCGCTGATGTGCCAGCTGCTCGACGGCCTGCACTATGCGCACGAGCAGGGCGTGTGGCACCGCGACATCAAGCCGGCCAACCTGCTGTGGACCAACGACGGGCGCTTGAAGATCGCCGATTTCGGCATCGCGCGCATCGCGACGATGGGCCTGACCCAGGTCAGTTCCACGATCGGGACGCCCGGCCACATGGCGCCCGAGCAATACGCCGGCGAACAGGTCGACCGGCGCGTCGACGTCTTCGCCGCCGGCGTGCTGCTCTACACGCTGCTGGCGCGCCGTCCGCCCTTCGTCGGCAGCAACGAGAACGTGATGTTCCAGACGCTCAGCAGCGACCCGCTGCCGCCGTCGCGCGTGCACGGCAGCCAGCGGCCGGCCTGGTTCGATCCGCTGGTGGCGAAGGCGATGGCCAAGCGCCCCGATGACCGCTTCGCGACCGCGCTCGAGTTCAAGCAGGCGTTGACCGCGCAGGCGAGCCCGGCGCTGGGGCTGCCTGCATTCGCCAGCTCGGTCGAGGCCGGCACCGGCTTCGCCGGCCTGGACGAAGCCCCGTCGCAGCCGACGCTGCCCGCGCCGTCGCAATGGCATGCGCAGACGCTGCAGATGCTCGAATCGGAACTGGCGCACAGCGTGGGCCCGCTGGCGCGCGTGCTGGTGCGGCGCGCCTCCCGTTCGACCACCGACCTCGATGCACTGCGCCTGAGGCTGGCCGAGCAGATCGACTCCGAAGCCGGGCGCGACCAGTTCCTGCAGCGCACGCGCACCCGGCCCAGCGCGTTCGGCACGCTCGGGTCGGGCGGCGCGGCGGTGGCGGCGCGTCCGCGCGCGAGCGACGACACGCTGGTCGACGACCAGGTGATGCGCGTGGCCGAACAGACGCTGGCCCGGCACCTGGGGCCGATCGCGCGGGTGATCGTGTCGCGCGCAGGGGCGCGGGCGTCGTCGCGAGACGAGTTCTACCGGCTGATGGGCCGGCACATCGACGACGAGATCGAGCGCGAGGCCTTCCTGCTGGCGCTGGAGCGCGCGCTGGTGCGGCGCTAGTTCAGTGCTGGCGCGGCGTTGGTGTCGCGCCCGGGTTCACTGCAGCGTCGGGCGCACCGGCGGCGAGAGGTCGTCGTCGCCGTCGTCCTCGTCCTCGACGAACAAGGTTTCCAGCGCCTGCATGCCCACCGCATGGCCGAGGTCGAGGGCCGCGACGGCGTCGCTCGGCTGCTCGATCCACTTCATCGGGCTCAGCTGCAGCATGCCCTCGGACGACAGCCCGAGCATCCAGCCGTACTCGAGCAGCACGGCCTGCTGCATCGCCATCATCTGCTCGACGCGCCAGCCGCCCAATTCGCGCGCCAGCATCGGCAGCAGCACCTGCGGCCGCACGGCGGTGACGGCGCCGTCCTGCTGCATCTGCAGCCGGCACAGCAGGCCGCCGGGGCCCCAGAAGGCCCCGCTGTCCTGCAGCGCCGTGGCACCGCCTTGCGGCAGTCCCATCAGCAGCGACATCTCGGACAGGAACTCGCCGGCAGGCAGGGAGGGGGTCGACGTGGGCATGGTCTTCACGATGGCAGGTGGGGCAGTTCGTGGTGTGAAGCGAGTGTGCGTGCCGCACGCTGCCGGTGCGAACCGGCAACCGAACCGCGGTATGTCCGCCCGAAGACCGTGCCGACCGCACAAGCGAAGTACCCTTCAAGCCACTCCCGCGGAACCGGCTTCGCCGGGCCGCCGGGAGGCGCCCCTCGGGGGCAGGAGGAGCGGAGCGACGACTGGGGGGCCCTGTGTCAGCCTGCCGGCTTGCAGCTGGGCAGCTTCCAGTCGGCCGGGCGGTCGACGCCGGCGCGCAGGTTCGCACCGGCCGGCACGTACCACACGTCCTGCACCAGGCCGTAGGTCTTGCCGATGTTGCGCAGCTCGCAGTTCTGCCACAGCTTCGCGATCTCGGCGTTGACCGCCTTGGCGAGCTCCGGGTTGTCCTTGTTCAGGCCGAACACCACCTGGCCCAGCCCGGTCAGCAGCGGGAAGTCGGGCGATGCGTCGGTGAAGGCATTGAACCTGATGTGCCACTGCGGGTTGCGCGAGATCGCGTACTGCATCACCGGCGGGTCGCCGATGACGGCGTCGATGCGGCCGGCCATCAGGTCGCGCACCGCGGCGTCGGAGGTGTCGTACAGCGACAGCTGCAGGCCGCCGATCTTGCGCAGCTCGGGGATGAACGAGAAGCCGGTGATGGTGCCGACCTTCCTGCCTTCCAGGTCCTTCAGGCGGCTCCAGTTGTTCTTGTCGGCCTGCGTGATGCCGTTCTTGAAGTAGTGGATCGGGTCGCTCAGCGTCATGATCTTCGAGCGCTGCTCGGTCCAGCCCATGGTGCCGGCCATCACGTCGACCCGCTTCGACTGCACCGAGGCGATCGTGCCCGACCACTCCATCAGCGCCGGCTTGACCTTCAGCTTCGCCGCCTCGCTGATGCGCTGCAGGATCTCGCCGTCGTAGCCCACCATCTTGCCGTCCTGGTAGCCGGTGCCGGGCATGTCGCCGGTGAAGGCGATGGTCAGCGATCCCTTCTCGAGGGTCTCGACCGTTTGCGCGGCCACCGATGCCGCGGCGGTGAAGGCGCCCAGCAGCGTGGCCAGCAGGGCAGCGATTCGAATGCGTCCGTTCAACATGGGGAACTCCTGAAAGTGTTGACGTTCTGTGCGTAGAACGGCAGCGAATATAGGGACGACACCGCGTGGCGGATGGCAGGCGCTGACAGCGCAATGGCACGTTTGCGACATGCCGGGAAAGTCCTCAGGGCCTCGAATCGGTGCGTGCGAAACGCTGCCGCAACTGGTCCGACAACTGCTGCGCGCTGCCCGCCGCCAGCGTGAGCCCGAGCGCCCCCTGGCCCGCGTTGATGAACATGTTGCTGCCCGGCACAGGCCCGATGATCGGCACCGAATCGGGCGTCGCGGGGCGCAGCCCGGCCCAGGCCTGCGGGTCGTCGAGCTCGCACAGGCCCGGGTACACCGCCTCCACGCTGTCGAGCATCGCCTGCACGCGCGAGGCCGGCACCGCCAGGTCGTAGCCGGTGATCTCGGCCATCGCCGCGACGCGCAGGCGGTCGCCCAGCGGCGCGAACACCGTCTTGCGCCCGAGGTGCGTCACGCTGGCCGCCGGCCGCGCGCTGCCGCGAAACGGCAGCGTGATGCTGTAGCCCTTGACCGGGTAGACCGGCAGGTGCACGCCGAAGCCCGACGCAAGCGCCGCCGCATGCGGGCCTGCCGCCAGCACGAAGGCATCGGCCGCGATCTCGCCGCGCGTCGTCCGTGCCGCGGTGAAGCGCCGCCCCTCGCGCACGAAGCCGTCGACCGCGGTGTCGAACGACACGCGGCCGCCGCGCCGCCGCAAGCCGGCCACGAGCTCGCGGCACAGCAGGTACGGATCGGCGACGCATTCGTCCGCCGTCCAGATGCCGCCGGCGATGCCGTCCAGCGCGGCGCCGAGCGCCGGTTCGCGCGCACGGCATTCGTCAGGCGACAGCAGCTCCTGCCGGCAGCCGAGCGCCGCCTGCACCTCGACCTGCGCGCGTTGCCGCTGCAGTGTCGCCGCGTCCGGGCACAGCACCAGCTTGCCGTTCTGCGCGAACGAGAACGACCAGTGCTCGTCGCGCATCCAGCCGTCCAGCACCTGGCGGCTGCGCTGCGCCAGGCCGAGCAGCGTGGCCGTGCCGCGCAGTGCGGTGTCGCGCCGGCACGCGCCCAGGAAGCTCAGGCCCCAGGCCCATTGCCGCCAGTCGGCGCGCAGCCTGAACTTCACCGGCGAATCCGCCGACCACAGCATCTTCGGCAGCGAGCGCAGCGTGCCCGGCGACGCGAACGGCTCGACGTAGCTGTAGCTCAGCTGGGCGCCGTTGGCGAAGCTGGTCTGCGTGCCCGGTTCGGGCGCCGCGTCGAGCAGCTGCACGTCGAAGCCGGCGCGGGCCAGCTGGTATGCGCTGGCGCAGCCGACGATGCCGGCCCCGATGACGCAGACCCTCATGCCGCATGCTCGTCGGCCGCCAGCATCCAGCCGCCACGCGCGCGCGACAGCGCGAGCTGCGCGGTCGCGACGTCCGACAGGCCGACGCCGACCGACTTGAATACCGTGATGCCGGCCTGCGGCAACTGCCACGGCGCCTCGCCGCCGAACAGCTGCGGCAGCTCGACGTATTTCTCCGTCTGGTGGCGCTGGTTCCACAGCACGATCTCGCCAGCCTCGACCAGGCTTTGCTGCTTCCATTCGACGACGATGCGCGCGGCGCGCGACATTGTCGTGTCGTCCAGTTCGCGGCCCTTCGGCGTGCTGGTGCCGATGGCGGCCACGAAGGCGCCGGGCGCGAGCCACTCGCCGTTGAACACCGGCTCGGCGCAGCGCGTCGCGGTGACCACGATGTCGGCCTCGCGCACCGCGCGCTCGGCGGTGGTGGTGCGCACGCGCGCGCCGCTGTCGGCCTGCAGCCGCTCGCACCAGGCCGCGTCGGCCCGCGGGTCGACGATGCAGATCTCGTCGAAGCGGAACACCTCGCACAGCGCCTGCGCCTGCGAGCGGCCCTGCAGCCCGGCGCCGAACAGCGCCAGCTTGCGGGCATCCGGCCGGGCGGCCTTGGACGCCACCAGGCGCGTGATCGCCGCGGTGCGAAAGCGCGTCAGCTCGTTGCCGTCGAGCACCGCCACCGGCGTGTTGGTGGCCAGGTCGAACAGGATCACCGAGAAGCTGAACTGCCCGGCCACCGTCGGGTAGACCTTGACGCCGGCCACCGCGCGCGCGGCCCAGACGCCGCCCATGGTGCTCAGCCGCACGCCGGCGCAATCGGTGCGCTGCCGGCCGTGCACCGCGGCCCGGCCGTCGGCCAGGTCCTGGAAGGCCTGCGCCAGGATGTTGGCGACGCCGCGGAAATCCAGCAGCTCGGCGACTTGGGAATCGGTGATGTGAAGCATGTCTTTGGGGGTTGGGTCAATCCAGCCCGCGCGGCACCGCCTGGTGCCACGGGGTCGCCTTCTCGAACGCATGGGCGATGCGCAGGATCAGCGGCTCGGCCATCGGCCGGCCGACGAACTGCACCGACACCGGCAGCCCCTGGCCCGACAAACCGGCCTGCACCGCGATCGAGCACAGGTCCAGCAGGTTCACGAAGCGGCCGAAGCGCGACAGCGGCGTCGACAGCTCGTCCACCTCCTGCACCGGGATGGCGGTGATCGAGTTGGTCGGCATGAAGCACACGTCCACGCCCTCCATCGCGTCGAGCATCGCGTTGCGGGCCTTGTCGCGCATCTTCAGCAGCTCGATGTACTGCGCGGCGTCGATGTCCTTGCCGGCCAGGATGCGGCGCCGCACATGGGGGTCGAACACCAGGTCCTGCTCGAACAGCTCGCCCAGGTTGGCATAGCCCTCGGCGCTCATCAGCTTGCCGGCGATGCGCATCGACTCGGTCAGGCTCTGCGGCAGCGCGCGTTCCACCAGCTGCATGCCGAGCCCGGACAGCGTCGCCAACGCCCGGTCGTACAGCGCCAGCACGTCCGATTCGATCGAATGCCGCTCCGAGGCCGGCAGCACCCACACCCGGGTGCCGGCCACGCCGTGCTCGATGCTGCCGATCACGCGGCGCACCGGCGCATCGGCGCTCACCGGGTCGCGCGGGTCCGGCCCGGCGATCGCGTCCAGCAGCAGGGCCGCGTCGCGCACGGTGCGCGTGATCGGCCCGACGGTGTCGTGCGTCGGGCACAGCTCGACCAGCCCGTGCCGGCTGACCAGCCCGTGGGTCGTCTTCAGCCCGACCAGCCCGCACAGCCCGGCCGGGATGCGCACCGAGCCGCCGGTGTCGGTGCCCAGCGCCGCGCAGGCCATGCCGGCGGCCACCGCCACCGACGAGCCGCTGCTCGAGCCGCCCGGCACGCGGTGCACCTGCAGGTCCCACGGGTTCCACGGCGTGCCCATCACCGCGTTGGTGCCCCAGCCGCCGAACGCGAATTCCACCGTCTGCGTCTTGCCCAGGATCACCGCGCCGGCGGCGCGCAGCCGGTCGACCACCGTCGCGTTGTGGGCCGACACCTTGGCCGGCATCGCGCGCGAACCGGCGCCGATCGGCCGGCCCTCGATCTCGAACAGGTCCTTGATGGCCACCGTGACGCCGTGCAGCGGCCCGAGGCGGATGCCGGCGCGCAGCAGGTCGTCGAGCGCGCGCGACACCTGGCGCGCCTCGTCGGCATAGACCTCGACGAAGGCCTTCAGCTGCGGGTCCAGGCGGGCGATGCGCGCCAGCTGGTGGTCGACCAGCGCTTCGCTGGTGATCTGGCCGTCGCTGATCGCGGCGGCGGTGGCTTCGAGCGAGGCATGGGCCAGGTTGTCGATGGTCGGTGTCGTCATGTCATCCCCAGGGCGCGGCGCCCCCGCGACAACCGCCTGCCGAGCAGGCGGGACAACATCGACAGCGGGAACGCGATTGCGAAATAGAACAGGCCGACCAGCACGAAGATGTGCAGCGGCAGGAAGTACTCGCTGGACATCGCCCGCGCAGCGAGCATCAGCTCGTCGGTCGCGATCAGCGCGCACAGCGAGCTGTCCTTGAGCAGCGAGACATAGCAGTTCACCAGCGGCGGCAGCATCACGCGCAGCGCCTGCGGCAGCACCACGTTCGCGAAGACCTGGCGCGGCGTGAGGCCGGCGGCGAGCGCCGCTTCGCGCTGGCCGCGGTGCACCGAATCGAGCCCGCCGCGCAGCACCTCGGCCACGTAGGCCGCGCCCTGCAGGCCCAGGCCCAGGATGCCGGCCCAGTAGCCCGACAGCGTGAGCCCGAAGGCCGGCAGCCCGAAGTACAGCGCCAGCAGCAGCGCCAGCAGCGGCACCGCGCGCACGAACTGCACGATGGCGTTGGAGGCCCAGCGCAGCGCCCGCCAGGGCGAGCGCGCCATCGCCACCAGCACGCCGGCCAGCACGAGGGCCAGCAGGAAGCCGAAGCTGGACAGCTCGGCGGTGACGCGCGCCGCCTCGAGCAGCCGCGGCCACCATTCCGGAAGGTACTCGCGGTAGACCTGGAAGAAACCGCTCATCGTCCCACCCCCAGTCGGCGTTCCATGCGGTTGAAGGCCCAGCTGACCGGGAACACGATGCTTGCGTACAGCAGCACGGCGCTGGCATAGATCAGCGGCGTCTGGAAGGTGGAGGTCACCAGGTTGCGCGCATAGAACATGATCTCGGGCGCGGCGATGGCCGACGCGATCGAGGTGTCCTTGATCAGCTGGCTCGCGTAGTTGCCGATCGCCGGCAGCGTGAGCCGCAGCATCTGCGGCAGCACGATGAAGCGCAGCGCCTGCAGCGGCGACAGGCCGCAGGCGAGCGCCGCCTCGCGCTGGCCGACGTGCAGCGCGCGCATGCCGGCACCGAACACGTCGCACAGCACCGCGGCGCCGACCAGGCCCAGCCCGACGATGGCCGCGCCCTTCGGAGAGAAGCGCAGCCCGATCGACGCGAGCCCGAAATAGAGCACGAACAGGTGGGCGAGCGCCGGCACGTTGCGCATCCATTCGACGTAGGCGCCGATCGCGGTGCGCAGCAGCGCGAAGCGGCTGAAGACGTCGACCAGCGCGAGGGCCAGCCCGAGCACGAAGGCGATCAGCGCCGCGCCGAGCGCCACCTGCGCGGCCGTGACCGCGCCTTCGAGCAGCGTCAGCAGGATGACGGGGAGGGCGGCCGGCATCACGCCGCCAGCCCGGCTGCTTCGCCGACCTGGCCGAGGAAGGCGCGCGTGCGCTCCTTGCACGGCCGGTTGATCACGTCGGCGGCCGGCCCCTCTTCGACGATCACGCCGCCGTCCATGAAGATCACGCGGTCGGCCACGTCGCGAGCGAAGCGGATCTCGTGCGTCACCAGGATCATCGAGCGGCCTTCCTCGGCCAGCTCGCGGATCACGCCCAGCACCTCGCCCACCAGCTCGGGGTCGAGCGCCGAGGTCGGCTCGTCGAACAGGATCAGCTTCGGTTTCTGCGCCAGCGCGCGGGCGATCGCGACGCGCTGCTGCTGGCCGCCGGACAGCCGCTCGGGATACTCGCCCGCCTTGTGGCGCAGGTGCACCTTGTCGAGCATCTGCTCGGCCAGCTCGTAGGCCTCGGCGCGCGGCATGCCGCCGGCCTTGATCGACGCCAGCGCGACGTTGTCGCGTACGTTCAAGTGCGGCCACAGGTAGAAGCCCTGGAACACCATGCCGATCTCGCTGCGCTGCGGCGCCAGCTCGCGGTCGCTCATGATGCGTTCGCGCCCGTTGCCGGTGCGCACCGTTCCGATGCGCTCGCCTTCGAGCACGATCTCGCCGCCGCTCGGCTTCTCGAGGAAGTTCACGCAGCGCAGGCAGGTCGACTTGCCCGAGCCGCTGGGCCCGATCAGCGACAGCGTCTCACCGCGCTGCAGCTGGAACGAGATGTCCTTCAGCACCTCGGTCGCGCCGTAGCTCTTCTTCAAACCCTTGACCGTCAGCAGGATGTCGTTCATGGAGGCGAATGCTAGGAACGATCGCCGCCGGGGCATGGCAGGGGCGTGCGGCTATATTGAACGGATGCGACATGCCGGGAAAACCCTGAACGAAACGGTGCCGCTCGACGAATCACGCTCGCTGGTCGAGCGCCTGGACCAGGCCGGGCTCTCCGCGTTGTCCCGAAGGCCGGGGCGCAAGCAGGCATCGAGTGCCGAACTGCGCGTGGGCATCCTGCTGTGGCCGGGGTTTCCGCTGCTGTCGCTGGCCGGCCTGTGCGACGGCCTGCGCCATGCCGCCGACCTGGGCGACCAGAGCCGGCAGAACCGCTGCTCGTGGGCCATCCTCGGCATCCCCGGCGAGTCGGTCACCGCGAGCTGCGGCGTGCGCGTGCCGGTGGACCAGCCGCTGTCGGCCGAACTCGACTACGACTACGTCGCTGTCATCGGCGGCCTGCTGCCGCAGCTGGGCAGTGCCGACCCGCGCTACGTCAGCTTCCTGCGCTCGGTGGCGGCGGCCCAGCTGCCGCTGATCGGCATCTGCACCGGCAGCTTCGTGCTGGCGCGGCTCGACCTGCTGAACGGCCACGCGCCGTGCATCCACCCGTTCCACGTCGACGACTGGCAGGCGATGCACCCGACACTGGCCTTCGAGACGCGCTCGCACTATGCGATCGGATCGAACCGCATCACCTGCGCCGGCGGCATCTCGATCGTCGAGCTGGCGGCCGAGCTGGTGCGCGTGCACTGCGGCGCCGACCGCGCGGCCAAGGTGGTGCACCAGATGACGGTGAACGCCGAGAAGACCGCCACCCACGTGGCGCGCCGGCATGCGCTGGGCTATGAATCGAGCGAGCACGAGAAGCTGCGCGAGGCCGTGGTGCTGATGGAGAAGAACATCACGACGCCGCTGGAGATCGCGGTGATCGCGCGGCTGGTCAGGTCGAGCAGCCGGCAGCTGGAGCGCGTGTTCCTCGCCGAGACCGGCGCGAGCCCGTCGGAGTACTACCGCAATGCGCGGCTCAAGTACGCGCGCTACCTGCTGACGACGACCGACCTGCCGGTGGTCACGATCGCCGGCGAGAGCGGCTTCTCGGACGCCTCGCATTTCATCCGGCACTTCCAGCAGCTGTACGGGATGGCACCGGGGCGCCTGCGCAAGGCGCTGGGCGGAGCGACGCCGGCGGTCTGAGCTTCGCCGGCGGCGACGCCGCTTCGCATGTCATGCGGCCGTCACGGCCCGGATGGCAAGAATCGATCGGGTACTTCAACGACCCCCCATCGAGGTTCCGCCATGGCGCTCCCCCCCGTCCCCTCCAGCACGATCCACCGCACGAGTTCGCAGTCGAGCCTGCCGAATCCGGCGAACGTGCCGCTGCCTGCGCCGTCGACGGCGAGCCGCAGCGGTTCGTCGCACGACATCACCGCCGAGGACGCCGGCCTGCCGAAGGCGCGCAGCCGCGCCAACTCGATCGGCAGCCAGGCATCGGTCCGGCGACGCTCGGACAGCGAGGCCGCCGCCAGGCTGGCCGCCTTGCATTCGAGCGCGAAGAGCGACGAGCCCGAGCCCGCCGTGCCGCTCGAGACCACGCCGCTGAGCGAGATCCGGAAGGCCAAGCTGCCCGAGAACCCCGAGTCGCCGGCGATCATGCTGGGCGGGCGCAAGCCTTCGCACGTCCCCACCGAGGGCGATGTGCTCAAGGCGCGCGATGAGGTCCGCAAGGAGATCGACGTCGAAGCGCTGGACGACGCGATGACGCGAGCCCGGCGCGATGGCGTGAGCGAGGAGGCGTTCGCGGGCCATGCGCTGATGGCGCTGCACCCCGAGGCATCCAGGGGCGTGCTCGCTTCCGCGAAGGACTTCGCGCTGCGCGTCGGCCGCAACAACGACTTCGCCAGCAAGCCCGCCAAGATCGCGGCCTCGGTGGCCAACGTGACGGCACGCAACTTCATGTCGGTCGGCATCCCGACCTTCGCGCGCCAGTTCCTCAGCCATGGCTTCGAAGCCGCCTTGCAGCACTACAACGTGAGCGCCGCCGGGAAGGCGACGGCGGGCACGCTGCTCGGCCTGGGCCCGGCGCTGGCGGCCCACGCCTATGGCGCGTACCGCGACGAGAAGGCGGGCACCGCCACCGCCGTCAGCCGCCGTTCGCGCGCGATCATGGCCGCCACCGCACTGGCCGCGACGGCCTACGAGCTGCAATCGGGTGCTGCGCCCGACAACGCGTCGCTGCACATGGCGTTCACCGCCTACACCGCGATGCGCGACCTGCTGGTGCAGTCCAACGTCCGGCTCGACAACGCCAACACCGAGGGCCTGCATTCCGACTGGACGCGCTGGGGCGCGATGATGCTCGGCTACGGGCTCGACCAGGGCATCGTGAACCTGTGCATGTCCAAGCTCGCGTCGCCTTCCGGACCGGGCGCCTACAAGGCCGGCACCGGCGTGAAGGAGCAGCTCGCCAACGCCGGCGCGCGCGCGTTCATCAACCTGCTCGGCGAGATCGGCGAGGACCTGATGTTCCAGTCGATCCCGGCGCTGCGCGCGAAGTTCTTCGACAAGGGCGTCGACCAGGCGCCGCTGGACGGCCGCCCGGAGGGCTCGAAGGTGCTGGCCGACGGCAACCACACCGAGCCGCACACGCTGGAACTGGGCATCCATTCGGAAGGCTGGAAGGGCGGCTACGTGGCCAACGGCGCGCTCGGCCCGTGGGCGGTGCGCACCGGCATCCTGGCGACCACGATCGCGCTGACCGGCGTCACCGGCAAGAAGCTGCCGGAGAAGTTCCAGGAGCTGACGTCCGACTTCATCGTCGGCGGCGTCAATGCCCTGTTGTACGAGCCGTTCGCCGAGGCCGGCTCGGGCCAGCCGCAGCCGGCGCGCATCACCGACGTCGAGTCCGCCCGCAGCAGCGAAGACGCGGCGGAGCACGACACCGACATCCGGCTGACGCGGCGCCATTCGGGCCCTGACGATGCCGAGGCATAGCGCGCCTTCACGCCGCTGTGCGACGATCCCGTCTTCGGCGCCATCGCGGCGAAGGAGACGGACGTGAGGATGGTCATCGGCATCGGATGGGCTCTGGGCATCGCACTGGCATTGCCGGCGGCGGCGCAGGCGCCCGCAGAGGGCGAGGGCGAGGCCTCGGCGCGATCGCCGTGGGTCGACCCGCGCAACGTGGCGCGGCTGTTCCGCGACGCCTGCATCCAGACCGAGGGCCAGGCCGCGGCGGCGGTCGACTGGGCGCTCGGCGCGGGCTTCTCGCCGGTCGACCCGATGCGCGGTTCGACCGACGGGCTGCTCGACGGCGCAGCGGGCTCGGTGCTGGCCGCGCCCGGCAGCGACAGCCGCGTGCTGCTGGTCGCATCGGCCGGTTCGCGCTGCATGGTGTGGGCCGAGCGCACCTCGGGACCGGGCCTGCGGCTGGCGCTGGTCGAGCTGATGGGCGAACTGGGCGGCAAGGGCGCGCGCGTGCAGCTGCAGGGCGAACGCAGCCTCGAGCGCGCCGGGGCCTGGCGCAGCCAGATGCAATGGCGCTACCGGCGGGTCGGCGGTACAGCGGATTTCGGCGTCGCGGGCGTCACGACGCTGACCGCGGCGCCGGGGACGCAGGCGCTGAACTTCGCACCGCTGCCGCCCGCGGCCGGCCCGGCGCCGGACGGGATGAAGCCATGAGGCCGCGGCACCGGATCGCCGCCGGCCTGCTGCTGGCCGCTGCCTTCGCGCGCGATGCGCAGGCGCAGTCCGAGGTCTCGTTCGACAGCTTCGACCGCCGTGCCGGAGCGGCCGTGGTGCTGAAGGGCTACTGGTTCGCCGCCCCTGCGCGGCAGGCCCCCGCCGTGGTACTGCTGCACGGCTGCAGCGGCCCGTACGACCACCACGGGCAGCTGGGCGAGCGTATGCGCGAGTACGCGCAGCTCTTCAACCGCCAGGGCATGCATGCGCTGGTGCTGGATTCGCTGACGCCGCGCGGCGAGAAAGAGCTGTGCACGCAGCGCGTCGGCACGCGCCAGGTGACGCAGGCGAACCGTCGGCTCGATGCGCTGGCAGCGCTGCACTGGCTTGCGCAGCGGCCCGACGTCGACGCGCAGCGGCTCGGCCTCGTCGGCTGGTCGAACGGCGGCAGCACGGTGCTGTCGGCCACCAACCGGCGCCACGGCGAGGTGCGCGAGGCACCGGTGCGACCGGCCTTCGCGATCGCGTTCTACCCCGGCTGCGAGGCCGACCTGCAGCGCGGCTACGACCCGGCCTCGCCGCTGCTGATGATGGTCGGCGAGGCCGACGACTGGACCCCGGCGGCGCCCTGCCATGCGCTGGCCGCACAGGCCGCCGCGGCGGCGACGCCGGGCGTGCCGCTGGTGCAGATCGAGGGCTATGACGGGGCCTGGCACGGCTTCGATTCGCACGCGCCGGTGCGCGTGCGCAAGGAGGTGCCGAACGGCAGCCACCCGGGCCAGGGCGTGCACGTCGGCGGCAACCCCGAGGCGCTGCAGCGCTCGCGGCAGCGGCTGCTCGCGTTCATCGCGCCATGGCTGCCCGTGCACTAGTTCAGACCAGCGCCACCACCGTGTCGCGGCCGGCCGACTTGGCGCCGTAGAGTGCCAGGTCGGCGCGCTTCATCAGGCGGTCGAAGGCGATGTCGGGCGGCGTGCGCTCGCCCATGCCGAGCGTCGAGATGCCCATGCTGACGCTGACGATGCCGAGCGGTGCATCGGCATGCGGGATCGCCATGTGGCGGATGGTCTGGCGGATGCGCTCGCAGCGGCGCTCGGCGTCGGCCATCGACACGTCGGGCAACAGCACCGCGAACTCCTCGCCGCCGATGCGTGCCGCGCATTCGCCGCCGCGCTCGAAGGCGGCACCGATGGCACGCGCCACGCGCGACAGGCATTCGTCGCCCGCCGCGTGGCCGTAGCGGTCGTTGAAGCGCTTGAAGAAGTCGATGTCGACCATCACCAGGCTGAGCGGGCGGTTGGTGCGCCACGCACGGCGGACTTCCTCAAGCTTGCGCTCGTCGAAGGCGCGGCGGTTGGCCAGGCCGGTGAGGGCATCGCTGCGCGACTGGTGCAGCAGTTCGCGCCGCGCCTGTTCCAGCTGCGCCAGGTCGCGCCAGCGGGCCAGCGCGCCGAACAGCGGCTTGGCGATCAGCGCGATCTCGCGCTCGTGCACCGGCTCGGCCAGGTCCAGGCAGGCCAGCAGCTGGCCGCCATCGGCGGCGTCGTGGCGGCACGCCTGCAGCACGCGGGCGCCGGTGGCGTGCAGCAGCGCGCGCGCCTCGGCGCAGTCGCTGCTCTCGGTGCACCACTGGGTTTCCCAGCCATCGACCGGGAACAGCGGCGGCAGCTCGCCGCCTTCGGCCAGGCGCGTGGCGTCGCCGCTGGTGAAGGTCCAGGCCCAGCGCCGGCCGTCGTTGCGTTCGGCCAGCGCGCAGCCGCGCGCGCCGAGCAGCGCGGCGATGTCGCCGAGGGCCATGCGCAGCGCCGTCGGGTAGGCGTCCGGCGGCAGGTAGATCAGGCGTGCCGACAGCCGCGATGCCGATTCGAGCACCCGGTTCAGCCGCGTCAGGTCGCTGGTGCGCTGCTGGACGGCGGACTCCAGCCGATCGCGTTCGGCACCCACCGATTGCAGCGCCAGGTCGCGCTCGCCGACGTGGCGCGCGATGCTGCGTTGCAGCAGCTGGAGGCTGTCGTGGACCAGGTCGATCTCGTCGCGGCGGTGCCGCTCGGGCCGCGGCGGCAGCGCGGCCGGCCCCGGGCCGTCCGGGCACAACCCGGCCGCGTGTTGCGCCACCTGGCGCAGGCGGCGCGCCACCTCGCGATGCAGGTGCCACGACAGCAGCAACGCGAGCAGCAGCGCCGCCGGCAGCACCGAGGCCGCGCTGCGCAGCAGGCTCGCGCGCAGCTCGCCGGACAGGTCGCTGCGATCGAAATCGATGCTCAGCCGAGCGATCGGCGGGTGACCGTCGCGCGGATCGGCGACCGCCAGCTCGATGCCCTTCAGCGCCTTGCGGCTCGCCAGCGCGTGCGGCATGCCGGGCAGGTCGCTCGGCGTCCCGGCGGCGTAGGCGGCACCGCCGGCGATGTCCAGGCGGACGGCCGCGACGCGCGGATAGCGCGTGATCAGGTCGAGCTCCTGCTGCACCGTGGTGCCGTCCTGCCGGCGCACCGCGTGGCCCAGCCGTGGCAGGCGGGTCTCGGTGATGTCGCGCGTGGTGGCGGACTCGGCCGCCTCGACCGCGCCGCTGGCCTGCCAGGCCTGCACGGCGAGGGTGAGCCCGGCACAGCCCAGGCTCACCAGGGCGACCATGCCGATCGTGCGCACGACCAGCGAGCGGAACGGAGCGGAGGGCGGGGGCAAGGCAGGCGTCATGAGGGCATTTCGGCCGCTGCACGAAGCGGCTGTTGCACGGCCGCGTGAACTATTGCGATCGAGCGGCGGCGCGTTCCATCGAGTTGACATTTGTTGTTGATTCAGCGGGCCGGGTGGCCCGCGACGGCCCGCACGCGGCTTGCCAATGGCGAGCGGCTCCACCCACAATCGACGCATGACAGGCGCGTCGTCACGGTCGGAGATGGCAGCAGGCGGCGAGGCCCGGCCGGGGCACACCGGCAATGCGCCGCGGGCCGGGCTGCTGCAGCGGATCCGCAGCATGCTTGCGCTGCTGGGCGACGGTCGCCACCGTCGCACGCCGGCGGACAACTTGATCGACAACTGCCAGCAGCCGCTGCTCGGCGTCAATGCCTTCGGCCGCGTCGTGCGCGCCAACCCGGCTGCCGCCGCCTGCTTCGGCGTCGACGGCGAGCCGGCGCTGCAAGGCCGCGAGATCGCGTCGCTGTTCGACGGCTGGGCCTGCCTGCCCGATCACGCCGTGCTCTGGCCTGCAGGGGGCCCGCCCCGCAAGGCGATCGAGTGCGAGGCGCAGGACACCGCACTGCGCCGGCTGCTGGTGCGAGCGGTGCCGAACCCCGACGACGGCGGCTGGAGCCTCTCGCTGTCCGAGTGCACGCAGGAACACCTTTCGCGGCAGCAGCGCGACGCCGCCCTCAGCCTGCTCAACCACGACCTGCGCGCGCCGCAATCCGCCACGCTGACGCTGATCGAGCTGTGGCGGCTGCGCCAGTCGACGCTGACCGAGGACGAGCTGCTGTCGCAGGTCGAGACCAACGCGCTGGCATCGCTGTCGTTGGCGGACGATTTCGTTCGGTTCGTGCGCATGCATGACCGCGTGCTGCAACTGCAATCGCTCGACCTGGACGACGTCGCCGACGAGGCCGTCGACGATGTGTGGAGCCGTGCCCGCGAACGCAGGATCGCGATCCGTCGCGGGCCGGCCGCGCGGTCCGGACCGCGGGTCGATGGCGACCCCGAGATGCTGCAATGCGCGATGCGCAACATCCTGCGCCATGCCCTGGCACGCAGCCCGGGCGGCGCGATCGTGGACTGCAGTGTCGCCGCCGGCCCGGACGGCCTGGTCTTCGAGGTCACCGATCACGGCGCGAACCCGGCGGCCAGCCCGTCGGCCGCGGGCGCGGCGCTCGATGCGGAAGCGGGTGTTCCGATGCTGCCGGCCGACGGCGACTACGCGCTGGCGTTCGCGATCCTCGTTGCGCGCCGGCATGGTGGCGTGTTGCGCCAGCGTCGCACCGCGACGCAGGGGCTGGCGGTCAGCCTGGTGTTGCCGCTCGGGGCCCGGCCCTAGGCCCCACGCCGTTCGTTCGCTTCGACGTCCGGCCCCTCGGTCGGTACGGCGAGCTTGGCATGGCCGGCGTCGTCGAGCGCTTCGAGCCTGTAGCCGACGCCGTACACCGCGCTCAGCCGGAACCCGGACGACGGCCGCAGGCCCAGCTTGTTGCGCAGGCTCGAGATGTGCGTGTCGAGGCTGCGCGACCAGATCTCCGGGTTCACGCCCCAGACCTTGTCGAGCAGGTGCTGCCGCGACAGCAGCCGGCCGACGTTGCTGAACAGGAAATGCGCGAGCTCGTACTCCTTCTGCTTCAGCTCGATGGGCTTCCCGTCGGCCGAGAGCTCGCGCTTGCGGATGTCGAAGGTGTAGCGCCCGAAGCTTTCGACCTCGGCGGTGGCGGCCGGGTAGGTGCGGCGCATCAGCGCGGACACGCGGGCCGTCAACTCGCCGATGCGCACCGGCTTCGTCAGGTAGTCGTCGACGCCGTTCGACAAGGCCTCGACCAGGTCGCGTTCCTGGTTGCGGTTCGTGACGAACAGGATCGGGATGCGGTGCGCCACCTTGCCGCGCACCCAGGCCACGATCTCCGGCCCGCTCATGTCGGGCAGGTGCCAGTCGAGGATCAGGAAGTCGAAGGTGTCGCGCCGCATCTGGCGGATCAGCGCCTGGCCGCGCTCGAAGCCCTGGCAATCGTGGCCCAGGCTGGAGACGGCGTGCGAGATCAGGTCGACCTGCGAAGGATCGTCGTCAACGATGGCTACTCTCATCGGGATTCCTCCCCAAGTTGCCGACCATGCGGTGCTCCCGTGGGTGTGAACATAGCTGAATTTCCTGCCGTTGTGCGAGGGCTTGTGCGAGGACAAACGGGGTTGACTTCTCAGGGATCGAAGCGGTAACCCACGCCGTAGACGGCGGTGATGCCCGAACCTTGCGGCCGCACGTTCTCGAGCTTGCGCCGCAGGTTGCGGATGTGGCTGTCGACGGTGCGGTCGGCGGTGTCGCGGAATTCCTGGCGCACGGCATCGAGCAGCTGCGCACGCGACAGGATGGCGCCGGCGCGCATCAGCAGCGCGCGAAGGATGCGGTATTCGGAGGTGGTCAGGTCGAGCGCGCGGCCTTGCCACAGGATGCGCTGGGCGGCTTCGTTGACGTCGAAGCCGCCGTGCGACATGGTGCGGAACTGCCCGGTGACGCGCCGCCACTGCGCTTTCACCCGCGCCGCCACCTCGCGCGGGCTGAAGGGCTTGCAGACGTAGTCGTCGGCGCCGGACTCGAGGCCGAGCAGCCGGTCGACTTCGTCGATGCGCGCCGTCAGCATGATGATCGGCACCGACGAGAACTCGCGGATGGAGCGGCACACCTCCAGGCCGTCCAGGCCGGGCAGCATCAGGTCGAGCAGCACGATCGAGGCGCGCTGCAGGCGCACCTCGTTCACCGCTGCCACGCCGTTGTGGACCACGTGCGTGTGCCATCCCTGGGCGCGCAGGTAGTTGCCGAGCATGTCGGCGATCTTCAGGTCGTCCTCGGCAATGAGGATCGGGGTCGACTCCATCGAGCTGTTCACGCGGCTGTTCCTTCTTGCGCAGCGATGACCGGCAGGGCCAGCCGGATGGCCAGTCCGCCCAGCGGGGACGGGCCGGCGCTGACGTTGCCGCCGTGCGCCAGCAGGATCGCGCGCACGATGGCCAGGCCGAGGCCGCTGCCGCCGGGGACCTGGCCCTCGTCGGGGCCGGACCGCTGGCGCGAGCGGTCGACGCGGAACAGCGGTTCGAAGACGTGCGGCAGGTCGCTCGCGTCGACAGCGGGGGCGGAATCCTCGACGCCCAGCCACAGGTGGCGTCCATCGTCGTCCACGTCCCACGACAGCCGCAGCCGGCCCGGGCGCGTGGTGTAGCGGGCGCTGTTGCCCAGCAGGTTGCGCAGCACCTGCTCGATGCGCACCGGATCCCAGAACGCCTTCAGCGCCCGGCGCTCGGGCACGCTCACTTCGACCCGCAAGCCGTCGAGCGACGGATGGCGGATCAGCCGCTCGACGATGTAGTCCAGCGTGTCCAGCGGATCGAGTTCGATCGGATGGCAGGGCAGGCTGCCCAGGTCGGCGACGGCAAGCAGGTGCAGGTCGTCGACGATGCGGACCATGTGGCGGACCTCCTCGCCCAGGTTCACGACCAGCGCGCGGCTGGGCTCGCGCGCGCCGTCTTCCACCGACTCGATCTCGCCCTGCAGCACCGACAGCGGCGTGCGCAGTTCGTGCGAGATCTGCGCCATCCACTTGCGGCGCGCCAGTTCGAGCTTGCGCAGCGAGTCGGCCATCGACGAGAGGTCGTCCGACAGCTGAGCGATTTCCCGCGGGCCTTCGGGGGCCGGTTCGGTGGGATCGAAACGGCCGGCGGCGAGGTCGCGCGTGACACCCTGCAGCACGCCGAGCGGCCGGGTCCAGCGCCGAGCCAGCCAGACAGCGAGCCCCATCGACATGCCGAGCGAGACCAGCGCCGCGATCGCGATGCCGCGGTATTGGCGCTGCAGGAAATCGGCATCCTGTCCGCTGGCGGCGGACGCCAGCTCGAGTTGCGCAAGGCCACGCACCAGCTCGTGCGCGCTCGCAGCGTCATCGGCCGGTGCGGCCGCCGGGCCCGCGCTGCCGGCGCGCGCGTCGAAGTAGTGGGCGAAGCGCTCCCGGCGCTGGGCCTCGCGGTGCTGGAGGTAGTCGCCGAAGCCGTCGCGCAAGCTCAGCAGCACGCCGCCCGCCACGAAGAGCACGGACAGGCTGACCACTGCCATCAGCAGCATCGCCAGTTGGTGGACCATTCGAAAGCGCATCAGCGGGGTGGCCGGTTGTGGGGTTGCAGGAACGACGCGGAGAAAGCGGTGGACAGCGGGTCTGCGTTGCCGGTGATGTCGGCAGCTGTGGGGCGTGATGACAGGGTCCAAAACTCACTCACGCGCATGCTCGTTCCTGCGAGGGCGGCTTGGCAACGCGGGTTCGCAATCGTTGACATTTCAAGCACCCCAAACGCGCACTTCTGGGTGGCGTTCGCATTCTGTTACCGCCATGATTCGACCCCACCAACTCGCAACAAATTGCAACCATGACGCGCAGCACCTTCCGTCACAGCGGCTTCACCTGCTGCACCGACGAGGCCGGCGGGCAACCGATGCGGGCCCATCCGCATGCCGCCGCAGCACCGCTGCCTTGCGGGTCGCCGGATGTCCGTGGCTGTGGCGCATGAACCTGCAACTCCCGTCGACCTGCCATGACCCATACCGTCGATGAAGTTCAATCGCCTGCGCGGCAACGCGTGACCGGTGCCACGCTGACCGGCCCCACCCATCGACCGAAGGCCGGTCCGGACGGACCGGTCTTCGTGGTTGCGCGGGACGATCGCACCCACGCGCGCTTGCGCAAGGTGTGCGCAAAGCTCGGGCGGCCCTGCATTGCGGCGGCATTGGCCGACGTGGTGGTTCGCGTGCCCCAACCCGGGGCTGCGCAGCTGGCGGTGGTGGCGGCGAGCGGGCTCGACGTGCCGCTCGGTGCCGTGCTGCAATCCCTGCGCGAGGCCGGTGTTGCCACGGTGGCGCTCTACGGCCCCGAGTTCGGCGGCCTGGTCCACCTGCTGGCCCTCGAACTGGGGTTCGACCATGTCTGGGACGGGTCGGCCAATGACGAGGCGCTGGCGGTTCTCATCAAGCATGCGGGGCTGCGCCATCAGCGAGACCGGAGCGCGAAAGCCGAAGAGACGGCAGGCGACAGCGATCTCATCGTCGATACCGGCAGCCTCACCTGCACGGTGCGCGGGGTTCCATTCGCGCTCGGCATATCGTCGCTGTACACGCTGAAGCTGCTGCTGGACCGGGCTCCGCAGCCGGTGAGCCGGGCCGACATCGAAGCCGTGATCCCGGTCACCAAGGCCGGGCGCATCGGTGGCACGCGCGTCGTCGATGCGCATGTGTCGCGGTTGAGGCAGCGCTTGCGCGAGGCGGGTGCGGACACGGTGAGGATCGTTGCCATTCGGGGCAAGGGCTATCGCATCACCACGGTGTCGGCGGGCACCGAGGCAGACGCGCCAGATGATTCGGAGCAGTTGGATCAGCGTGACGCGGTCCGGTGAGGGGCGGCGAACGGCGCGGGAGCGCCGGACTCTTCGAGCCGCAAGGCCGTGACGTCGTGGCGCAAGCGCACCATCTCGTGCGGCGAGCGCGCGTCGTAGATGCCGCGGATGCGGTGCCAGCGGTCGATCAGGAAGGCGCGTTCGGTGTGCGGCGGCAAGCCGTCGGCACCGGGTTTGCTGATGTCCGAATGGAGGCTGCGCCGGGCCCAGTCTTCCACCTGTTTGGGCTCGCCGGTCAGCAACAGCCAGTCCTTCGGCAGGCCGAAGCGGTCGGCATAAGCGGCGAGCGCGGGCACGTCGTCGGTCAGCGGTGACACGGTCAGCGAGACGAACTGCGGTGGCGTGTCACCGAAGCTCGCATGCAGCGTGCGCAGCAGGTCCATCGACACCGGGCACACCGAGACGCAGCCGGCGAAGAACAGGTTGACGACGGTGGGGCCGCGGTCGAGGAGCTGCCGGTCGACAGCTCGCTGACGCTGGTCGATCAGCTGGAAGCCGCCGATGCGCATGACCGACGAGATGCGGTCCCAGCGCGGGCGCAGGTCGGCTGCCGCGTAGAACGGCAGCGTGTCATGGTCGAACACGGAAGCCGGGCGCTGCCAGTCGATCCACAGCGACCACGTGATCGCGGCCAAGGCACAAGCGCCTGCCGCGACCGCGAGCTTCGACAATCGGCGCATGGTCCGCCCGGCGCCGGTCAGTTCGTGCTGGCCGCCGTGCCGCGGAAGCAGCCGACGGTGTAGGGGAAGTCCTCGGTCGTGTGGTAGTGGTACTCCGATGACGAGGCTCCGGCGTGGATGTGGCCGTGGCATTCGTCGAGGTCGGAACTGCGCAGTGCCTTGCCGCTTTCTCCGAGATTGCCGTAGATGCCGAATCCGTCGCTCGCATAGCCCACCAGGGCGGAGTGCTGTCCTGCCACGTCGGCGGTGAGGCCGCAAGCAGGCAGGCTGTGGTAGTGGTAGGCATCAGCCGACGGATGTCCGCCGCAGGCATCGGTGATTTCCCAGGCGCGAGCGTCTCGCGCGATGGCATCTGTTGCTGCAAAGAGTCGCGCACCGGTCAGGAAGACCCCGATGGCGCCGTAGCCGACGCAGGTCGGTGTGTCGTGGTAGGTCGGGGTGCTCGGCAGGCCCCATGCGATGGTCTTCGACAGCACACGGTTGGGGTTGGGGTCGTATTGGCTCAGGCTGGCGTCATCGGTGGGGAAATCTCCCGTGTTGTGACCGGGCAAACCGTTTCCGCTGATGCTCGGCCAGCTGACGGAGAAGGTGGAATTCCATGTTTCCGTGGCGGCGAGGTAGAGCTTCTTGGTCAGATCCCAAGTGGTTTGGTCTGCGTTGAACCAGGGACCCTTGCTGCCGGCCTGGGTGCCGCTGTTGATCTTGCAGAGATAGAGGTAGCCCGCCTTGGGTGTCGTCTTGGTCATCCGATAGTCGGTCGCCGCGTCGCCGAGCGGCAGCTTGGTGGTATCCAGCGATGTCGTGGACCCTCCGGAGGACCCTCCCGATGACGATGCCACCGGAACCACATCCTTGGCTGTCGACGTCGCCGACCCCGCTGAGTTGGTGGCCGTCACCGTGCACGAGTACGTGGTGCCATTGGTCAATCCGGTGATCGTGATGGGACTGCTGGTGCCGGTGACGGCGGACGTCGAGCACTTGCCGGTGTAGCTCGAAGCCGCCCCGCCGCTGGTCGAAGCCGTGAACGCGAGCGTTGCCTGGCCGTCGCCGGCGGTTGCCGAGTTCAGCGTCGGCGCGCCAGGGGCCGTCTCGCTGGTCGCCGACGACGACCCGTTGCCGCCGCACGCCGCGAGCGCCAGCAGCGGCCACGCCTGGGCCAATGAACGCAGGAACTTGGGAAGGGGCGATGCGGGTGTCTTCTGCATGTGATGGCTCCGGCTGTGCATCGCCGGAAGTTAGAGAGCATTTGTGCAGAGAGCGCGGGGATCATCTGCACAATTTCTGCAACTTCATCCCCGGCCGCCTGCGTTACGCTGCCGGTTTCGGCCCGGCGAGCGGGCCTGCGGAGAGCTTCGTGAAGACCTACAACATCGAGATCCAGCGCGTGAAATCCATGCGCCACGACCAGCACGGCCTGGTCCATGCCCAGATCGACGCACTCGTGCAGACCGTCACGGCGCGCGACGAAGGCGAGCCGTCCAGCGTCATCAGCATGACCGAGGCAAACGCGCGCGTGCTGCTGTCGCTGATCAAGGCCCAGCTGCTCGAGCTGGACAAGCGCAAGGCACGCAGCCGGTTCTGAGGCGATTGAAACGGAGTGTGACCAGCGCTCTTCATCCCTACAGCCCGGGCCGGCCGGGCCGAAGACAGAGGGGCGGGTGCCGTTCGAGCGCGCCGGTCGCCCGTCTGTGAATGCGGGCGGAGTGACCACTGACGGTTACCGGTTCTCGCGCCACAATCGCGTTCCCACCCTGATGCAGATGCCCGTGCCCTCCGTTCCCACCAAGACCCCGCTCGGCCAGGATGAGCTGCGCAACCGCACGCAGCGCCTGGGTCAGCGGCACCGCACGGTGCTGTTCCTGGTCGATGGACGGCGCACGCTGGCCGAGGTGCTGAGCCTGGCGCACCAGGCGGGCGCGCAGACGGTGCACTTCGAGGACCTGGTCCGGCTCGGCCTGGTCGAGATGCCGGCGGAGGTGGACGAAGCTGCCGAAGAGGCGGTCGACAGCGGCTCGGGCGCGCTCGATGCACTCCGGCTGACCAGTGTCGCCCTGGACGTGCCGGAGCCCCTGGTCCCGGTCGCCTCCATCGTGCCGCTGGCGCTCGACGAGCATGCCGTGGCCGCGCCGGTCGACAGTTCGCGCGTGTCGTCCACCTCGTTGCTGCCGCCGCAGGTGGCGGCCACGCCGTGGCTGCATTCGCCGATCGACGAGCCGATCGCGTTGGAGGCAGTTCCAGTGCCGGCGCGCCGGCGTGCCGTCGAAGCGCCGGCAGCGCCGGTGCAGCTGGTGGACGCCACGCCCTGGGTCGACACGATTCCCGCCGGGACGCCGGCCGTCGCCGTCGCAGCCCCCAAGGCCCTGAAGAAGGCGTCGCCGCGCCAGGCCGGCCGTGCCGCCGCCTCGGCCCCGGTCGTGATGACGACCATGCTGGGCCGGGCGCTGGGCCGCGGGCGCGGGCGCCAGCAGGTGCCGCTGCCGCCGGTGGCGACGCCGATGGCCCGCCCGTCGAGCGAGCAGGACCTGATCGTCCAGGTGCGCGAGCTGCTGCTCGACACCATGCGCATCGATGCCCCGCTGTTCGCCGCACTCACGCTGACCCGGGTCCGTTCGGCCCAGACGCAGCGTGAGCTGATCGGCATCGTCTGGGAGATCGAGCGTCACCGCAGCCATGCACGCATGACGCGCGACGAGCTGATCAGCCTGCAGCAGGCACGCGAACTGCTCGGCATGGGCAACACCGTGGTGGCCGGAGACAGCCAGTCCGACCGCCATGACGACTGGCCGACGACGCAGCCGCCGCTGTAGCCGCAGCAGCGCGGTTCGACCGGCCGCGGTTCAGCCCGCCGTGGTTCAGCTCGATGCCGCGCCGAATTCCTTCTTGAACCAGGCGTCCAGCAGCGACTTCTCTTCGGCCAGCGGTTGCTGCTGCGGGAAGGCGCCGGACGGCTTGCGCTTGCCGAGGCTGGTGAGTGCCGCATCCGACGTGCGCAGCACCTGGCCGTTGGCCGACAGCGTGTAGCGCAGCGTGATGCGCGCCGGGTCGTTGTCGTTGCGCTGGATGCGCAGGTTGCCGCGCTGCGTCGGTCGCAGGCGTCCGGCGAGGTCGACGTCCAGCACCTCGATCTTCAGGGCCTGGTCTGCCGGCAGCAGCCGGGCGGCCAGCGATTGCAGCTCGACGGCCAGCACCTGCAGGTTGGCGTCGCGTTCGGCTGGCGTGTCGCCGGCGTCTGCATAGCGCTCGGGCTGGGTGAAGCTGACGTCGGCGGTGCCGCTGGCAAGGGCCGTCGCGACGCACGTGGCGGACAGCGCGGCCGCCAGGGCGACCGATCGCAAATGCAGGTGGACCATGTGATTCTCCCGGTGAGGCTCGATGCGCAACGTTACGCCGCCGCGGCGGCGGGTGCAAGGCGGTGCCGCGGCCGGCTACCATGCGGGCCGTTCCCGGAAAGGTCTTCGATGCGCCGCCTGCTGCTCCCCCTGCTGCTTGCCACGTCCCTGCTGGGTGCCTGTGCCAGCGTCGTCAACCCGGTCACCGGCCGCAGCGAGCGATCGGTGATGGACGAACCCACCGAGATCGCCGAGGGCCGCAAGGCGCACGAGGCGGTGATGAAGGAGTACACCGCGCTCGACAACCCGCAGGTGCAGGCCTACGTCAACGACCTGGGCCAGCGCCTGGCGAAGCAGTCGCACCGGGCGCAGCTGCAATGGACCTTCACCGTGCTCGACAGCCCCGAGGTGAATGCCTTCGCGCTGCCCGGCGGCTATGTCTACGTGACGCGCGGCATCATGGCCTACATGGAGAGCGAGGCCGACCTGGCCGGCGTGATGGGCCACGAGATCGGCCACGTCACCGCACGCCATGGGGCGCAGCGCGCGACGCGCCAGCAGACCGCCGGCATCGGCGTGCTGGCCGCCACGGTGCTCGGCGCGGTGCTGGGGGTCGGCGACGTGGCGAACCAGGTGTCGCAGAGCGTGGCCGCCGGCTACATCGCGTCGTACAGCCGCGACCAGGAGTCGCAGGCCGACCAGCTGGGGGCCGAATACCTGGTGCGCAACCGCTACAACCCGAAGAACATGGTCGAGGTGATCCAGGTGCTCAAGCGCCAGGAACAGTTCGCCGCCGACACGGCCAAGGCCGAAGGCCGCAACGCGTCCGGCGGCAACGACTGGCTGGCCTCGCACCCGAGCAACGACCAGCGCCTGCGCGACATCACCGCGATCGCCGACGGCTACGCGAAGGACGCGAACTACGTCGACGAGGGGCGGGACCGCTACCTGCAGGCCGTCGCCGGCCTGCCGTTCGGCGAGAGCCGCGCGCAGGGCGTGACGCGCGGGCGCAGCTTCTACCACGAGCCGCTGGGCATCGCGCTGAAGGCGCCCGAGGGCTGGAAGGTGCAGAACTCGGCCGAGGACATCACGCTGGTGAACGCCGCGGGCGATGCCGGGCTGGTGGTGATGCTGGCGCCGGCCAAGGCGGGCAGCACCCACGAAGAGATCGTGCGCAACGTCTTCAAGCCGACGCAGGGCAAGTTCGACAGGCTCGAGCTGAACGGGCTGAAGGCGAGCCGCTTCACCGGCACCGCGACGACGAAGCAGGGCCAGGCGCGCGCCGTCGTCGCGACGGTGGTGGACGGGCCGCAGAACAACCGCTTCGTGCTGTTGCAGGCTTCGAAGGACGCGGCGGCGCTGCAGCGCAACGCGGCGGGGTTGAAGGAGGCGGAGACGTCGTTCCGTGCGCTGACGGCGACCGATCGGAACGCCGCCAAGCCGTGGACCTTGAAGACGGCCAGCTTCCCGCGCGGGGGCTTCGCCGAACTCGCGAAGCAGTCGCCGCTGCCGCAGGCCGAGGCGCAGCTGAAGCTGATCAACGGCGTCTACGGTGGCGGTTCAGACCCCGCGGTCGGGCAGAAAATCAAGGTGGTGGAGTGAGCGCGGCGGGCCGAGCGCCGGGCCGCCCCAAGCCGGCCCGCATCCCCCCGGGGGATCGGTCGATGTATTCCATCGACCGAGGGGCCGTCATTTCCCCCAGCTGTCCTTGAGGCTCGTGATGCGGTTGAAGACAGGCTTGCCGGCGGCATGCGAGATCCGGTCCGCGACGAAATACCCATGCCGCTCGAACTGAAACTTGTCGTCCGCCTGCGCCTTCGCCAGTGACGGCTCGACGTAGCCGGTCGACACCTTCTTGCTGTGCGGGTTCAGCACCGTCAGGTAGTCGCGGCCGCCGGCATCCGGCTGGGCCTCGGTGAACAGGCGGTCGTACAGGCGCAGCTCGGCGGCCACGCCGTCGTGCACGCCGACCCAGGTGATGGTGCCCTTGACCTTCACCGCATCGGCGCCCGGCGTGCCGCTCTTGGTGTCGGGGATCACCCTGGCCAGCACCACCAGGTTGCCATCTGCATCCTTCTCGCTGCCGGTGCACTCGACCACCACGCCGTACTTCAGCCGCACCTTGTTGCCGGGGAAGAGCCGGAAGAAGCCCTTCGGCGGCGTTTCGGCGAAATCGTCGCGCTCGATCCACAGCTCGGGGCCGAGGCCGAACTCGCGCTGCCCCAGTTCGGGCTGGTGCGGGTGCGCCGGCGCGTGGCAGGGCTCGATGTGCGCGGCGCTGCCGAACACCTCGGCCCAGTTGACGAGCCTCAGCTTCACCGGGTCGATCACCGTCATCGCGCGCGGCGCCTTGGCTTCCAGGTCTTCGCGCAGCGCGCCTTCGAGCGTGGCGTAGTCGATCCAGCTGTAGTCGCGCGTGACGCCGATGCGATCGCAGAACAGCTGGATCGCCTGCGGCGTGTAGCCGCGCCGGCGCAACCCGGCCAGCGTCGGCATGCGCGGGTCGTCCCAGCCGTCGACGTGGCCTTCGTCGACCAGCTGCTTCAGCTTGCGCTTGCTGGTGATCACGTAGGTCAGGTTCAGCCGCGCGAATTCGTGCTGGTGCGGGCGCGGGCGCGCCAGCAGCCCGAGCGTGCACAGCGTGTCGAGCAGCCAGTCGTAGAACGGGCGCTGGTCCTCGAACTCGAGCGTGCAGATGCTGTGGGTGATCTGCTCCAGCGCGTCCTCGATCGGGTGCGCGTAGGTGTACATCGGGTAGATGCACCAGGTGTCGCCGGTGTTGTGGTGCGTCGCGCGCTTGATGCGGTAGAGCGCCGGGTCGCGCAGGTTGATGTTGGGCGAGGCCATGTCGATCTTCGCGCGCAGCACCGCGGCGCCGTCCGGCAGCCTGCCGTCGCGCATCTCGCGAAAGCGCGCCAGGTTCTCGGCCGGCGTGCGGCCGCGGAACGGGCTGTCGGTGCCGGGCGTGTTGAAGTCGCCGCGCGCGGCCTTCATCTGTTCGGCGCTCTGCTCGTCGACATAGGCATGGCCGGCGCCGATCAGCGCCTCGGCCGCGCGGTACATGAAGTCGAAATAGTTGCTCGCGTAGTAGAGGTGGTCGACCGGCGCGCCGTTGACCTCGCTGCGCCAGTCGAAGCCCAGCCACTTCACCAGGTCGATGATGGCGTCGACGTACTCCTGCTCTTCCTTCTCGGGGTTGGTGTCGTCGAAGCGCAGGTGACAGACGCCGCCGAAGTCGCGCGCGAGCCCGAAGTTCAGGCAGATGCTCTTGGCATGGCCGACGTGCAGGTAGCCGTTCGGTTCGGGCGGGAAGCGGGTGCGGATGCGCGCCGCGTCGAGCGGGCCGCCGGCCTGGTGCGCTGCATCGCCGGGCGAACCCGCGAAATGCCGGCCCGCATAGCTGCCCTGGGCCAGGTCGCGCTCGATGATCTGCCGCAGGAAGTTGGTCGGCCGGACATCGGACGCGGCGGGCTCGCCGGGGGGGGCTTTGCTGTGGGCTTCGCTCATGAAATGCGCTGGAAATTCAAGGGTTTTGGAACGGATTCATTGTAGTGCCCGGTTTTTGGGCGTGAATTTTTCACGGCACCTGTATCTGGATGTATCCAACCCCCGCGGGCAGAGGGAGTGGAAGGGCTTTTCGTGCCGGAACCCGGGGCGAACAATCGATGCACCATGAAAAGCCCGCCGCGCTCGACCCACTCCGCGTTCGACTTCCTGCCCAGCCAGACCGGCTGGATGCCCACCGCCCCGTCGGCGCTGATGGACGGGCCGAACGGGCTGCAGCACCGGCCGCCGCCGCCCAAGCGGGCGCCGCAGTTCGGCGGGCTCAGCGGCATCGCCGAGGAGTGGCTGGCCTCGCTGCCGCCGCGCTACCAGCCGATGTCCACCGCGCAGCGCCATCCGCACGTCGTCAACCGGCTGGCCGCGCTGTGGGACCAGCCGGCCCGCCTGCCGGCCTACTTCGATGAGCTGCTGCTGAGCGATCGCCCCGGCCGCGCCGGCTTCTCGTTCGAGGTGCTGACCGAACTGGGCGACCTGCGTTCGCTGCTCGAACTGGCGATGCAACGCGCCCGCCAGTGAGGCGCCAACTTAACGTTCCAGAAACCTGCGGCTTACCAAACGACACGGAATGCGGTCTTCCAAGGCATACGTTGTGACGTTGTAGGGGGCATGACGCCGCCATCGCGGTGGCGTCCGACCCGAAGGAGCACACGATGTTGAATCGCAAGACCCTGTTCGTTGCCGCACTGGCCGTCGCCGGTGCCTCGTTCACCGTGGGCGCACAGGCTGCCAACGTGCACTGGTCGGTGGGCATCAACCTGCCGCCGGTCAGCACCGTGGTGTCGACCGGACCCGTCTATGCCGAGCCGGCCTATGTCGAACCGGCTTATTACTACGCACCGGCACCGGTCTACGTGCAGCCGGCACCGGTGGTGGTCTACCGCCCGCGGCCCATCTACCGTCCCTACCCGGTCTATCGTCCGTACCCGGTGGTGGTGCCGCACTATGGCCCGGGGCACGTGACGTACCGCGGCGGCTGGGACGGGCGTGGCGATCACTGGGGTGACCACGGCCATGGCCGCGACGATGGTCCCCACGGCGGCCACCGCCGCTGATCACATCGGCTTGAAGATGTGGGCGTAGAGGCGGCTCACGCCCAGCTTGTCGGCGTGGCCGCGCAGGGTCAGCGTGATCTTGCCGGCCTCGTCGCGCAACGCGGTGGCGATCGCGTCCGAGCGCACCACGGTGCCGCGGTGGATCTGCCAGAAGCGTTGCATGTCCAGTTGCGGCAGCAGCTCGCGCAGCGAGATGCGCACCAGGTACTCGCGCTGCGCGGTGACGACGCGCACGTACTTGTCGGCCGCCTCGAAGTACAGCACCTCGGCCACCGGCACCATGTGGATCGCCGGGCCCACCGCCGCCTGGATCACCGTGAGCTGCGGTGCGGCCGGTGCCGCTGACACGCCGCTGCCGAGCAGCTGGCGCAACTGGCTGAGCGCCGAATCGATTGCCGCATCGCCGTTCGCCGGCGTGCGTTGACCGAGGGCCGCCTGCACCCGCTCGCAGGTCTGCGCCAGCCGGGCCGGCTGCACCGGCTTCAGCACGTAGTCGATCGCGGCGTGGTCGAAGGCCTGCAGCGCGTACTCGTCGTACGCCGTCACGAACACCACCACCGGCAGCGGCGAGCCATCGTCCGGCCACTCCTCGACGATGGCCTGGGCCGCCTCCAGGCCGGTCAAGCCGGGCATGCGGATGTCCAGGAACAGCACCTGCGGGCGCAGCGTCAGCGCCTGCTGCACCGCGGCCTCGCCGTGCGTGGCGCTGGCGACGACCTGCAGCCCGGGCCATGCCGACTGCAGCTCGGCCTTCAGGTTGGCGGCGAGCAGCGGCTCGTCTTCGGCGATCAGCGCGGTGGCATTCATGCGTTCGGGCTCCAGGGCAGGCGGACGGTGGCCAGCGTGCCGCCTTCGCCATCGGGTGCCGCGCCCAGGTGGAACGCGGCCGTGTCGCCATACAGCGTGGCCAGCCGCCGCTGCACCTGGCTCAGACCGAAATGGGTACCGTCGGGCGTGTCGTCGGCCGCACAGTCGGACAGGCCGGCACCGGTGTCGCGCACCCGCAGCACCAGCTGGTCGCCTTCGCGCCGCGCCGACACCCGCAGCCGCCCGCCCTGCACGTGCGGCTCCAGCCCGTGCTTGATGGCGTTCTCGACCAGCGGCTGCAGCAACAGCGGCGGCACCGGCCGCTCCGCCAGCTCGGCCGGCAGGTCGAACTCGGGCTGCAGGCGTTCGCCCATGCGGATCTTCATCAGCTCGAGGTAGTCGCGCACCCGGGCGAACTCGGCCGACAGCGGATGCAGCGTGGCGCGCGACGCCGACAGCGTGGCGCGCAGGAAGGCGATCAGCTGGTCCAGCATCAGCTGCGCGCGCGGCGGGTCGAGCCCGATCAGCACGCGCAGGTTGGCCAGCGTGTTGAACAGCATGTGCGGCTCGAGCTGCGACTCCAGCAGCTTCAACTGGTTCTCGGCCGAATCGCGCTGCGCGGCCGCGAGCTGGCGCAGCCGCATCTGGTCCTTGCCGCGGGCGTAGAAGAAGAACGAGATGCCGGCGCTGACCGCGATGCACATCAGCAGGTAGCTCAGCATCGAGCGCGGCGACGAGCGCCACATGTCGAGCAGCGGCCGGTCGTAGGCCAGGTCGCCCAGGGTGTTGCCCAGCAGGTAGCCGAAGAAGATGGCGCCGCCCTGCAGCGCCCAGCGCCGCCAGCCTTCGGGCCAGCCGGTCTCGGGGTTGATGCGCACCACCAGGCGGCTGAAATCCATCAGTGTCCAGATGCTCAGCCCGATGGCCTGCGCGTAGACCATTTGCACATGCCACGGGCCGGGGCGGTTCAGCGCGAGCACGATGCCGATGAAGGTGTTGAAGCCGGCCACGATCAGGCCGTGTCTCAGGAAATCGAGCGGCCGGATGGCGTTGTTGTCGTCGATCGGTGTCGGCATCGCGGGATTGTGCGGGATCTGGTTTCGGGCGGACTCAGGCCGGGACCGGGGTGCGGGAGGCGCGCCACATCGCGAGGCCGCGGCTCAGGAACAGCCCGCTGAAGGCGCCGTAGACAAGCGCGACCACGCTGGCGAAGCCGTGGCGGGCGGAAAACTCGGGGTGCAGCGCCAGCGTCGCACCGACTGCGAACTTGACGGCGAACAGGCCGACCAGCAGCGCCAGTGGCACCCAGCTGCCGGGAACCCGCACGCGCCGCGTGGCCGCCGACCATTCGATGCCGCGCCAGCCGCCGGCGAAGCGCACCGTCAGCAGCGTCTTCGCAACGCCGGCGGCCCAGCCGAAGAGCACCGCGCCGCTCCAACCGAAGGTGGCGCCCAGGCCGGCCAGCGACAGCGCGGCCAGCGCCAGCGGCAGCAGCGTGGCGCGCTGCAGCGTCAGCTGGCGCGGCGCCATCTGCAGGATGCCGATGGCGACCAGGCCGGCGAGCAGGGCCCAGGCCCAGGTCGGCGCGTGCTGGAGGATGGCGATGAACATGGCGGGCTCCGGGATGGTGGCGGGGTGGCGATGGACGCACTGTGGCGGGTGGCGCGGCAGGCGCCCAGCCGGCTGCGACGAAACGCCGCCGCGGGTCGCGAGCGGTGCCGGCCCGGGCGCGAAGCGGCCGCGACGCCGTATAGTCACCGCCGCCCTTGCGTCCCACGGAGACCTGCATGTCTTTCCTGCCCCCGCTGCCGCGCCTTCCGGTCGGCCTTGCGCTGCTGGCCGCTGCCGCGCTGATCGGCTGCAGCTCGCCGATGCCCCCCTGGGTGCCGCCGGAGACCGGCACGCCGCCGCTGGCGCGCATCCCGGCCAGGCCGGCCGCTGCGGCTTCCGCACCGGCTGCCGAGTTGCCGGCCCCGGGGGCGCCCTACAACGCCGCCGTGGCGGCCCGCTTCCCCGAACCGGCGGTCGACTTCCGCACCCCGGCCTTCCAGCCTGGCCATGCCGGCTTCACCAGCAATGCCGAGCTGCAGGCGGTGCTGCGCGAGATCGTGCACGGCGGGCGCAATGCGACGCTGCTGTCGCTGGGCAGCTCGCAGTCGGGCGTGCCGCTGGAGGCGGTGCTGTTCACGCGCAACCCCGACATGTCGCCGGCGGCGGTGCTGCGCAGCGGGCGTCCGACGGTGCTGCTGGTCGGCCAGCAGCACGGCGACGAGCCGGCCGGCAGCGAGGCACTGGTCGTGCTGGCGCGCGAGCTGTCCGCCGGCAGCCTGGAGGAACTGCTCGACCGCATCAACGTGATCGTGCTGCCGCGCGCCAACCCCGACGGCGCGCAGGCCGGGCGCCGCGTCACCGCGAGCGGCATCGATGCGAACCGCGACCACTTGCTGCTGAAGACCCCGGAGGCGCAGGCCCAGGCGCGGCTGGTGCGCGACTTCCAGCCGGTGGTCGTGGTGGATGCGCACGAGTACACCGTGGTAGGCCGCTTCCTCGAGAAGTTCAACGCGGTGCAGCGCTTCGACGCGCTGGTGCAGTACGCGACCACGGCCAACCTGCCGGAGTTCATCACCAAGGCGTCGGAGGAGTGGTTCCGCCAGCCGATGCTCGCGAGCCTGAAGCAGCAGGGCATCAGCTCGGAGTGGTACTACACGACCTCGGTCGACGTGAACGACAAGAAGATCTCGATGGGCGGCACGCAGCCGGACACCGGGCGCAACGTCAACGGGCTGAAGAACGCGGTCAGCATCCTGATCGAGACGCGCGGCGTCGGCATCGGGCGGCTGCACCTGAAGCGGCGCGTGCAGACGCACGTGGTGGCGATCGGCAGCTTCCTGCGCAGCGCGGCCGAGCACGCGGGCGACCTGGTCAAGCTGCGCCAGTACGTCGATGCCGACGTGGCCTCGAAGGCCTGCCAGGGCGAGGCGGTGGTCGAGGCCGGCCCGACGCCGAGCGAATACACGCTGCAGATGATCGATCCGGCCAGCGGCGCCGACAAGGCGCTGGTCGTCAACTGGGATTCGGCGCTCGAGCTGCAGCCGCTGAAGACGCGGCCGCGCGCCTGCGGCTACTGGCTGGCGGCCGACCAGACCGATGCGGTGATGCGGCTGCGCACGCTGGGGGTGCGGGTGGAGCAGGTGAGCGGCATGGGCGTGATGCAGGGCGAGACCTATGCCGAGACCGGCCGCGAGAGCGGTGTGCGGCAGGACGTGCGCGGCACCATCGCCGATGGCGGTGCGGTGGTGCGTGCCCAGGTGCAACTGACGCAGACGCTGCTGGACGTGCCGGTGGGCAGCTACTACGTGCCGCTGAGCCAGCCGCTGGCCAACCTGGTGATCGCGGCGCTGGAGCCCGACACGCAGAACAGCTTCTTCGCCAACGGCATCATCGGCAGCGTCAGGAGCGAAGCGCGGGTCACCGCCGTGCCCGGGGTCAAGCTCAATGTTCTCCCGTAGCCCGGATGCCAATCCGGGTGTGGCGCCTTCGCCGAACCGGCGGTTTCGTGCGAGCAATCCGGGTTGCCAGCGACAGATCAGCGGCGCTTGCTGCCGAGCAAGCTGCCCAGCACCCCGCGGATCAGCTCACGCCCGACGCTGGTGCCGATCGTGCGCACTGCCGACTTGGCCATCGTCTGCGCCAGCCCGTCGTGCTTGCCGCCGCGTGGCCCGGTGGTGCCGAACAGCACGTCGCTGAGCATGCCACCGAGGCCACCACCGGCCGGGGTGGGCTGGGCCGTGCCGGCAGGCACCGTGGCGGTCGGCGCCGCCTCCGCGCTCGCCACTCCCCGGCCCTTGAGCTTCTCGTAGGCCGACTCCCGGTCCACCGTCTTCTCGTACACCCCCGCCACCAGCGAGTTCGCGACCAGCGCCTTGCGCTGCTCCGGCGTGATCGGGCCGATCTGGCTCCCCGGCGGCAGCACGAACACGCGCTGCGTGACGCTCGGCCGCCCCTTCTCGTCCAGCAGGCTGACCAGCGCCTCGCCGACCGCCAGCTCGGTGATCGCGGTCTCGATGTCGAGCCCCGGGTTCGCGCGCATCGTGCTCGCCGCCGACTTGACCGCCTTCTGGTCGCGCGGCGTGAACGCGCGCAGCGCATGCTGCACCCGGTTGCCCAGCTGGGCCAGCACGGTGTCCGGGATGTCCAGCGGGTTCTGCGTCACGAAGTAGACGCCGACACCCTTGCTGCGCACCAGGCGCACCACCAGCTCGATGCGCTCGACCAGCGCCGCCGGCGCGTCCTTGAACAGCAGGTGCGCCTCGTCGAAGAAGAACACCAGCTTGGGCCGTTCCAGGTCACCGACCTCGGGCAGCTGCTCGAACAGCTCGGACAGCATCCACAGCAGGAAGGTGGCATACAGCCGCGGTGCGTTCATCAGCTTGTCGGCCGACAGCACGTTGATGACGCCCCGGCCGTCCACCGCCTGCATGAAATCGCTGATGTTCAGCATCGGCTCGCCGAAGAACCTGTCGCCCCCCTGCTCGTCGATCTGCAGCAGCCCGCGCTGGATCGCGCCGACGCTGGCGGCGCTGACGTTGCCGTACTCGGTGGTGAACTGGCTCGCGTTCTCGCCGACGTGCTGCAGCATCGCGCGCAGGTCTTTCAGGTCGAGCAGCAGCAGGCCGTTGTCGTCGGCGATCTTGAACACCAGGTTCAGCACGCCCGCCTGGGTCTCGTTCAGCGCCAGCATGCGCGCCAGCAGCAGCGGGCCCATGTCGCTGACGGTGGCGCGCACCGGGTGGCCCTGTTCGCCGAACACGTCCCACAGCGTGGCCGGGCAGGCGGCCGGGACCGGGGCGTCCAGCCCGCGTTCCTTCAGAACCGCGGCCAGCTTGTCGCCCAGCTTGCCGGCCTGGGTGATGCCGGTCAGGTCGCCCTTGACGTCGGCCATGAACACCGGCACGCCCAGCCGGCTGAAATTCTCGGCCAGCGTCTGCAGCGTGATGGTCTTGCCGGTGCCGGTGGCGCCGGTGATCAATCCGTGGCGGTTGGCCAGTGCCGGCAGCAGGAAACACTCGGCCTTGTCGTGCTTGGCGATCAGAATCGGCTCGGCCATGGGTTTCTCCGGTGGGCAGGCAAGTAAAATTGCAGTCTATCCAAGAACATTGCCCACCCGGCTGCCGGCGTGGGCCCTCAGAGGAGCCTTCATGGCCGGACATTCGAAATGGGCCAACATCCAGCACCGCAAGGGGCGTCAGGATGAAAAGCGCGGCAAGATCTGGACCCGCGTGATCCGCGAGATCATGGTCGCCGCGCGCCAAGGCGGCGGCGACGTCAAGGAGAACCCGCGGCTGCGGCTGGCGGTCGACAAGGCCAAGGCCGCCAACATGCCGGCCGACACCATCAAGAAGAACATCGACAAGGCCACCGGCAACCTCGAAGGCGTCAGCTACGAGGAAATCCGCTACGAAGGCTATGGCATCGGCGGCGCGGCCGTGATCGTCGATTGCATGACCGACAACCGCGTGCGCACCGTGGCCGAGATCCGCCACGCCTTCAGCAAGTACGGCGGCAACCTGGGCACCGAAGGCTCGGTGGCGTTCCAGTTCAAGCATTGCGGCCAGTTCGTCTTCGCGCCCGGCACCAGCGAGGACAAGGTGATGGAAGTCGCCCTCGAAGCCGGCGCCGAAGACGTGCTGACCGACGACGACGGCGCGATCGAGGTGCTGTGCACGCCGGTCGATTTCGAGGCCGTCAAGGCCGCGCTCGAAGGCGCCGGCCTGAAACCCGACGTCGCCGAGGTCACGATGCGGGCCGAGAACACCATCGACCTGAGCGGCGAAGACGCGCAGCGCATGCAGAAGCTGCTCGACGTGATCGAAGACCTGGACGACACGCAGGATGTCTTCCACAACGCCGTCCTCGGCGAATGAGAGTGAGTTCATGAAAGTTCTGGTCATCGGTTCCGGCGGACGCGAGCACGCGCTGGCCTGGAAGCTCGCGCAGTCGCCCAAGGTGCAGGTGGTCTACGTGGCCCCGGGCAACGGCGGCACCGCGCTCGACGTACGCTTGAAGAACGTCGCGATCACCTCCGCCCCCGCGTTGGCCGACTTCGCGCAGGCCGAGAAGATCGCGCTGACGGTGGTCGGCCCCGAAGGGCCGCTCGCGGCCGGCGTGGTCGACGAGTTCCGCGCGCGCGGCCTGCGCGTGTTCGGCCCCACGCAGGCGGCGGCGCAGCTCGAGAGCTCGAAGGCCTTCGCGAAGGACTTCATGCAGCGCCACGGCATCCCGACCGCGCTGTACGCGACCTTCGACGATGCGAAGGCCGCGCATGCACACGTCGACAAGCACGGCGCGCCCATCGTCATCAAGGCCGACGGCCTGGCGGCGGGCAAGGGCGTGGTCGTCGCGATGACGCTGGCCGAGGCGCACGAGGCGATCGACTGGATCCTCGGCGGCCAGGACAACCGGCTGGGCGTGCAGCACAACGCCGGCGGGGCGCGGGTCGTGATCGAGGAGTTCCTGCAGGGCGAGGAAGCCAGCTTCATCGTGATGTGCGATGGCAAGAACGTGCTGCCGCTCGCGACCAGCCAGGATCACAAGCGCCTGCAGGACGGCGACGTCGGCCCCAACACCGGCGGCATGGGCGCGTATTCGCCGGCACCGGTGGTCACCCCGAACGTGCATGCGACGGTGATGCACGAGATCATCCTGCCGACCATCGCCGGCATGGCGCGCGACGGCACGCCGTTCACCGGCTTCCTGTACGCCGGCCTGATGATCGACGACGCAGGCGCCCCGAAGACGATCGAGTTCAACACGCGCCTGGGCGACCCGGAAACGCAGCCGATCATGATGCGGCTCAAGAGCGACCTGTTCGACGTGATGATGGCGGCCACCGACGGCACGCTCGACCAGGTCGAGCTGCAATGGGACCGGCGCGTCGCGCTGGGCGTCGTGATGGCGGCCGGCGGCTACCCGCTGAACCCGCGCAAGGGCGACGCGGTCACCGGGCTGCCGGCCGAGCAGCCGGATGCGGTGGTGTTCCATGCCGGCACCGCGCCGGAAAAAGGTGGCGTCGTCACGTCGGGCGGGCGCGTGCTGTGCGTGACGGCGCTGGGCGAATCGGTGAAGACGGCGCAACAGCGTGCCTACGAGGCGCTGCAGGGCATCCACTTCGACGGCATGCAGTTCCGGCGCGACATCGGCCACCGTGCGATCAAGCGCTGAGCCGGCATGGTCCTGACCGAGCGTCCGGTGCAGCTGCGCGGCAGCGCCGTGGCCCGTGCGCTGCTGCGCCTGGCCGGCTGGCGCCTGCAGTTCAGCGGCCTGCCGGCGCGCCAGGGCGTGATCATCGTCTACCCGCACACCTCGAACTGGGACTTCGTCGTCGGCCTGGTCGCCAAGTGGGCGTCCGGCGTGCCGGTGACGTTCTGGAGCAAGGACAGCCTGTTCCGGCTGCCGTTGTTCGGGCGCTGGATGCGCTGGGTCGGCGGCGTCGCGGTCGATCGCGGCGCGCGCCACGGCATCGTCGGGCAGATGGCGCTGGCACTGCAGCAGGCGCGCCGGGACGACGGCTTCCTGTGGCTCGCGCTGTCGCCGGAAGGCACGCGCCGCCACACGCCGTGCTGGCGCTCGGGCTTCTACCACGTGACGGCGGCGGCCGGGGTGCCGCTGGCGCTCGGCTACTTCGACTACGCCGCGCGCGTGGTCTCGGTCGACCACTTCATCACCCTCAGCGGCGACGCGGCGCAGGACATGGCCGAGATCGCCGCCTACCTCGGTTCCCACACCGGACGCCGGCCCGAACAGGCCGGGCCGATCCGGCTCACGCCATGAACACTTCCGACGTCCGCGCCTACCTGCTGGGCCTGCAATCGCGCATCATCGCCGCCGCCGAGGCGGAGGACGGGCATGCCTTCGTCACCGACCACTGGGTGCGCGAACCCGGCGGCAAGCTCGAGGGCGAAGGGCTGTCGCGCCTGGTCGAAGAGGGCGGGCTGCTCGAGCGCGGCGGCTGCAGCTTCTCGCACGTGAAGGGCAAGGTGCTGCCGCCGTCGGCCACGCAGCACCGCCCCGAGCTGGCCGGCGCGCCGTTCGAGGCGATGGGCGTCTCGCTGGTGTTCCACCCGCGCAATCCCTACGTGCCGACGGTGCACATGAACGTGCGCATGCTGGCCGCGCTGCCGGCCGGCGCCGCGCCGGTCACCTGGTTCGGCGGCGGCATGGACCTGACGCCGTACTACGGCTTCGAGGACGACGCGCGGCACTTCCACCGCGTCAACCGCGACGCGCTCGCGCCCTTCGGCGACGACAAGTACCCGCGCTTCAAGCAGTGGTGCGACGAGTACTTCTTCCTGAAGCACCGCAACGAGCCGCGCGGCATCGGCGGCGTGTTCTTCGACGATTTCTCCGAGCTCGGCTTCGAGCGCAGCTTCGAGATGATGCGCGCGGTGGGCGATGCGTTCATCCCGGCCTACCTGCCGATCGTGCAGCGGCGCAAGGGCCTGGCCCATGGCGAGCGCGAGCGCGATTTCCAGGCCTATCGACGCGGGCGCTACGTCGAGTTCAACCTGGTGTTCGACCGCGGCACGCTGTTCGGGCTGCAGTCGGGCGGGCGCACCGAGTCGATCCTGATGTCGATGCCGCCGCTGGTGAAGTGGCGCTACAACTGGGCGCCCGAGGCCGGCACGCCCGAGGCGCGGCTGTACACCGATTTCCTGCGCCCGCGCGCGTGGGCCGACGAGACGCCGGCTTGAAGCGCATTGCCCTGTTCGGCGGCAGCTTCGACCCGGTGCACGCGGCGCACGTGGCGCTGGCAGGTGTCGCGTTGTCGCAACTCGGCCTCGACGAATTGCGCTGGGTGCCGGCCGGCCGCCAATGGCAGAAGCACCGCGACCTGACGCCGGCCGTGCACCGCGCGGCGATGGTGCGGCTGGCCATCGCCGGCGAGCCGCGTTTCGTGCTGGAAGACTGCGAGCTGCGGCGCAGCGGCGCGAGCTACACCTACGACACCGTGCGCGAGCTGCAGGCCGCCGAGCCCGGGGCCGAGTGGTTCCTGGTGATCGGGCAGGACCAGTACGCCGGCCTGCACAGCTGGGTGCGCTGGCAGGAGATGCTGCAGCGCGTCACGCTGGCGGTGGCCAACCGGCCCGGCGTCACCGTGCTGGCCAGCCCCGAGGTGCAGGCGGTGCCGCACCGGGTGGTGCCGCTGCCGATGATGGACGTCTCGTCGACCGAGATCCGCGCCCGCGTGGCGCGCGGACTCGCGGTCGACGATCTGGTGCCCGCCCCCGTGGCGCGCTATATTGCCCAACACGCCCTGTACCAGGGCGATCTCATCAGGAGTTGAATGGACATCCGAAAACTGCAGCGCGCCATCGTCGATGGTCTGGAAGACGTGAAGGCACAGAACATCCTCGTCTTCAACACCGAGCACCTCTCGCCGCTCTTCGAGCGCGTGATCATCGCCTCGGGCACCTCGAACCGGCAGACCAAGGCCCTCGCGGCCAGTGTGCGTGATGCGGTGAAATCGGGCGGCTTCCCGGTGCTGCGCACCGAGGGCGAAGACAACGGCGAATGGATCATCGTCGACTGCGGCGCGGCCGTGGTCCACGTGATGCAGCCGTCGATCCGCGACTACTACCACCTCGAAGAGATCTGGGGCGACAAGCCGGTCAAGCTGAAGGTCGACACCGCGCCGGTCAAGCTGGTGAAGGCCGAGGAAGTCCCGGTCGCGAAGAAGTCGGCCGCGAAGAAGGCGCCGGCCGGGAAGACGGCGGCTGCCAAGGCGGCACCGGCCAGGAAGGCAGCTGCCAAAACGGCACCGGCCAAGAAGGCACCAGCCAAGAAGGCACCCGCCCGGAAGGCCGCACCTGCCAAGTCGGGCGTCACCCGCACGGTGGGCGTGAAGAGCGCGGCGCCGGCGAAACGGGCTGCACCCGTCAAAGCCGCACCGGCCAAGGCTGCCCCAGCGAAGAAGGCCGCGGCGAAGAAGGTCGCGGCCAAGAAGGCCCCGGCCAAGGCGGCTCCGGCCAGGAAGGCGCCGGCCAAGAAGACCGCCTCGCGCGCGTGAAGCTGCTGCTGGTCGCCGTCGGCCAGCGCCAGCCGGCCTGGGCCGAGACGGCCTACGAGGACTTCGCGAAGCGCTTCCCGCCGGAGATGCGGCTCGAGCTGAAGGCCGTCAAGGCCGAGGCACGCGGTTCGCGCACCGCCGAGCAGATGATGGCGGCCGAGGCCGTCCGCATCGAGGCGGCGCTGCCCAAGGGCGTGCGCCGCGTCGTGCTCGACGAGCGAGGCGACCGTCTCACCAGCGTGCAACTGGCTGCGCGCATGAAGGCCTGGCTGCCGGATGGCCGCGACGTGGCCTTCCTGGTCGGCGGCCCCGACGGCCTGGACGCCACGCTGAAGCAAGGCGCCGACGAGACGATGCGCCTGTCCGACCTGACGCTGCCGCACGCCTTTGCCCGCGTGCTGCTGGCCGAGGCGCTGTACCGGGCCTGGACGCTGACGGTGAACCATCCCTACCACCGCGAATAGCCCGCCCGCCACGATGCCTGCGCTGCACGATTTCATCTACCTCGCGTCGCAGAGCCCGCGCCGCCGCCAGTTGCTCGACCAGATCGGCGTGCGCCACGAGCTGCTGCTGCCGGGCCCGCACGAGGATGCCGAGGCGCTGGAGGCGGAGCGGCCCGGCGAGCTGCCGGCCGACTACGTCGAGCGCGTGACGCTCGCCAAGCTGGCCGCCGCCCGGGCCCGCCACGCGGCGCGCGGCCTGCCGCCGGCACCCATCCTGTGCTCCGACACCACGGTGGCGGTGGGGCGCCGCATCCTCGGCAAGCCGGCCGACGCCGCCGATGCGCGCCGCGTGCTGGGCCTGCTGTCCGGGCGCACGCACCGCGTGCTGACGGCGGTGGCACTGGCGCACGGCCGGCGCCGCGAAATGCGGGTGAACGTCTCGCACGTGGACGTCGCGCCGCTGCCGGCCGCCTGGATCGAGGACTACATCGCGAGCGGCGACCCGTTCGGCAAGGCCGGCTCGTACGCGATCCAGAGCGCGATGGCCGGCTGGATCCGGCGCATCGCCGGCAGTCACTCCGGTATCATGGGTTTGCCCCTGTACGAAACGGCCCAACTGCTGAGACAAGCGCGCGTCAGGTTCTGACGACGCCGCCCCAACAAGAGCGCCCATGCAAGACATCCTCATCAACTGGGCACCCCAAGAGACCCGTGTCGCGATCGTCGAGAACGGCGCGGTGCAGGAATTGCACCTCGAGCGCACGCTCGAACGCGGCCTGGTCGGCAACATCTATGCGGGCCGGGTGGCGCGCGTGCTGCCGGGCATGCAATCGGCCTTCATCGACATCGGCCTGGAGCGAGCCGCCTTCCTGCATGTCGCCGACGTGCACGTGGCCGGCAGCAGCCCGCGCAACGACCATGCGCCGGGCGCCGCGCCGCCGGCGCCGATCGAGCGGCTGGTGTTCGAGGGCCAGACGCTGACGGTGCAGGTCATCAAGGATCCGATCGGCACCAAGGGCGCGCGCCTGTCGACGCAGATCAGCATCGCCGGGCGCATGCTGGTGTTCCTGCCGCAGGACGACCACATCGGCATCTCGCAGAAGATCGGCTCGCACGAGCTGCGCGACCAGCTGCGCACGCGCATGAACGAACTGACGGGCAAGACCGAGGGCAGCCTGCCTGGCGCGGTGCCGTATGCCGGCGGCGGTTTCATCCTGCGCACCAATGCCGAGGACGCGAGCGACGCCGAGCTGGCCGACGACATCGCCTACCTGCGCAAGACCTGGGGCACGATCCGCGAGCGCAGCTTCAAGTCGCCGCCGGGCACCTTGCTGCACCAGGACCTGAGCCTGGTCGAACGGGTGCTGCGCGACCTGGTCAACGACACCACGCAGTCGATCCGCATCGATTCGCGCATGCAGTACGACCAGCTGGTGGCGTTCGGTGCCGAGTACATGCCGAGCTCGGTCGACAAGCTGCAGCACTACAAGGGCGAGCGGCCGATCTTCGACCTGTACAACATCGACGAGGAGATCGCGCGCGCGCTGGCGCGGCGCGTCGACCTGAAGTCGGGCGGCTACCTGATCATCGACCAGACCGAGGCGCTGACGACGATCGACGTCAACACCGGCGGCTATGTCGGCGCGCGCAACTTCGACGACACGATCTTCAAGACCAACCTGGAAGCGGCGCAGGCCATCGCGCGCCAGCTGCGGCTGCGCAACCTGGGCGGCATCATCATCATCGACTTCATCGACATGGCGCGCGACGAGCACCAGGGCACGGTGCTGGGCGAGCTGCGCAAGCAGCTGGCGCGCGACCGCACCAAGATCACGGTGAGCGGCTTCACGCAGCTGGGGCTGGTCGAGATGACGCGCAAGCGCACCCGCGAGTCGCTGGCGCACATGCTGTGCGAGCCGTGCCCCACCTGCGGCGGCAAGGGGCAGGTGAAGACGCCGCGCAGCGTCTGCTACGACATCCTGCGCGAGATCCTGCGCGAGGCGCGGCAGTTCAACCCGAAGGAATTCCGCGTCATCGCGTCGGCCGCGGTGGTCGAGATGCTGCTCGACGAAGAGAGCCAGCACCTGGCCGGCCTGAGCGATTTCATCGGCAAGCCGATCTCGCTGCAGGCGGAGGCGGCGGGGTCGCCGGAGGCCTACGACATCGTGCTGATGTAGGCCGCGCTCAGCGCGCCGCGTCCTTCACCGCCGCGAACTCCCACAGCAGGTGCGCCGTGCGGTCCTGGTCGAGCGTCCAGCGCCGCTTGCCGCGCACGAAGCGCAGGCTCTCGCGCAGGTTGTAGGCGATCCAGCGCGCCGGTTGCCGCCGCTTGGCCTCGGCCACCCGCAAGGCCTCGCGTTCGGCTTCCTTCTCCGGTCCGGTGAAGTCGAGGTTGTGGTGCCGCACCCATTGCGAGCGCAGCAGCTCGAAACGTCCCTCGAAGCCGTAGATCGCACCGAATGGCCGCGGCCCGCAGAAATACTCGTGCGTGCGCTCGGTGATGATGTTGACGTGCGTCGGGTCCTGGAAGGCCTCGGCCTTCGGATACGCGGGCGTCACCGCGTACAGCCGGCCGCCCGGCGCCAGCACGCGCCAGATCTCGTTCATCAGCGTGATGAAGGGCAGGATGGTGCGGCGCTCGTCCGGCACCGCCAGCACGCGCGGGATGTGCTCGATGAAATCGAAGGCCGACACCGAGCCGAACATGCCGTCCGGGTACGGGATCGGGTCCAGCGCGAGGTTGGCCGCGCGCGACTCGAAGCCCTCGGTGGGCGGCAGCTCGCGGATGTCGACGCCGAACAGCCGCTTCTGGTCATAGGGGTTGCGCGGGTACTTGCCGCAGCCCAGGTCGAGGTGGGTGTCGGGCAGGCCGGCAGGCAGCGTGCGGCGGGGCAGGGCGGGTTGCGTCATCGGGTCAGCTCGGCAAGGGTGTCCAGCAGCAGCGTGCCCTTCTCGGTGTCGGGCTCGAGGTAGGTGCCCTCGGCCCATTCGTTCCAGGCATTGAAGAACAGGAAGGGCGCGCCGGCTGCGCGCGCCTTGGCCAGTTGCGCCGCCATGCCGCGCCGGAACGCGGCCGGGTCGAAGTTGCGCATCACCAGCCCGCGCAGGCCGCGCCGCGGGCTGTTGTCCCAGTCCGCGAAGCCGCCGGGGTAGGTGTGCGGCGGCAGGCGGCGCCGCGTGATCAGCTGCCACAGCGACGCATAGTCGTGGCTGTTCAGCCGGTGCGGCCGCGCATCGGGCTGCAGCCAGCGGCGCAGCCGCGCCACGTGCCGCAGCAGCTTCTCCTTGCGCCGGTACCAGCCTGGCTGGTGGTGCGTCAGCGTGTACATCGGCTCGAACTCCACCTGCGCGTCAGCCAGCCCGCTGCGCTCGTCGGCGCGGAACACCGTCAGCATCGACACGATGTGCAGCCCGGGCAGCCCGGCCTCGGCGGCCAGCGTGCGCCAGCGCGCCAGCATCGCCGCCAGCGGCGGGATCGACTGCGTGCGGTAGATCAGCAGCATCGGCTTGCCGTCGACGCGGATGTAGCGGCGGTCCTGGAAGGCCTTCAGCAGGTAGGCGAAATGCCGGTCCCAGTCGTCCTGCCCGCCGTACTCTTGCGGCATCAGCACGTCGCGCTCGCCGCCGTCCCAGGCGCGCGTCCACGGCTCGTTGGCCCAGGCCAGGCAGAACGGGAAGTCCGGTTCGCCGTCCTCGATCAGCGCCTGCACCGGCCGCTCCAGCAGCTGCCGGCCGTTGAACCAGTAGTGGTAGTAGCAGAAGCCGTGCACGCCCTTGCTGCGCGCCAGCTCGGCCTGCCAGGCGCGCGCCTCGCGCGTCGTCAGGTCGTAGTAGCGCTCGCCCAGCGGCACGCGCGGCTGGCGGTGCCCGCGGAACAGCGCGGTGGCCCGCTGCACGTTGGTCCAGTCGGTGAAGCCCTGTCCCCACCAGCGGTTGTTCTCTTCGATCTCGTGGAATTGCGGCAGGTGGAAGGCGATGATCTTCGGCTCGGCCATGCGGATGACGGGCGCGGCCGTCGTTGTGTCGTCGAATGTCGGAGTCTAGAGTGTCTTTGCAGGGACAATCGCCGTCCGATGAGCCCCTTGATCCTCCCGCAGGTGACCCTGTGCTGCGTCGATTCGACGCCGCGGCTGGCGTGGTCGCTGAAAGCCTTGCGCCATTGCCTGGCGCAGGTCGCGTTCGGCGACGCCTTCCTGTGCACCGACCGCGCCTCGCTGGCCGGGCATGAGCTGCCGCCGGGCGTGCGCTGGGTCGAGATCGCGCCCCTGGCCAGCATCGAGGCGTATTCCGAATTCATGGTCAAGGGCCTGGCCGCGCACCTGCGCACCAGCCACCTGCTGGTCGTGCAGTGGGACGGCTACGTGCTGAACCCGGCCGCCTGGCGCGACGAGTTCCTGTCGGTCGACTACATCGGCGCGCCGTGGAACCACATTCCGCAGCCGTGGAAGGTCGGCAACGGCGGCTTCTCGCTGCGCTCGGCGGCCTTGCTGCAGGCCTTGCTGGATCCGGCGATCCGCGCTGAGCACCCCGAGGACCTGTGCATCTGCAAGACGCACCGCGCGGCACTGGAGGCCCGGGGCCTGCGCTTCGCGCCGCTCGCGATGGCCGAGCGCTTCGCGGTCGAGGACGGTCCGCTGTCCGGCGAGGTGTTCGGCTTCCACGGCCCGTACCACCTGCCGTCGGTGCTGCCGCCGGACGAGACGCTGGCCTTCGTCGAATCGCTGGCGACGCCGGCGCTGCGTTCGCACTACTTCGGCAGCCTGCTGCGCGAGCTGGTGCAGGGCGCGCGGCGCGAGCCCGCGCTGCGGCCGGCGCTGGCGGCTTTCCAGCGGCTGGTGCTGAAGGCGATCGGTGAGATGGACGGCGCGGCCAGCCTGTCGCCGCAGGCGCTGGGCATGCTGAAGGCGCTGATCCGCCACGGACAGCGCGCACCCGCCGCCAGCCTGCTGGCGCGCCGGCGCATCGCGCTGGGCCGCCGCTTCGCCGAACCGAAGCTGTGGCTGCGCCTGCAGTTCAATGCGCTGCGCGCCGCGGTGGCCGGACGATGACGAGCCGCATCGCCGCGCTGGAGCGCTATGCCGCGGCCACCTGGACGCCGCCGTTCGCGCAGCCGCTGCCCTCCAACGCCGAGGCCTATGCGGCCCGGGCCTCGCGCTGGAAGGTCGCGCGCCGCCGCGCGATGCGCGAACTGAACCTGGCGCTGCACGGCCAGGCCAGCCTGCAGCGCACGCACATCGACCCGGCGCGGCACCGCCGCCTGCTGTGGATCCACCAGGGCACGCCGCAGGTGGGCGATTCGCTGATGGACCTGGCGGCGCGCGTGCTGCTGGCCGGCCGCGTCGAACGCATCGACCTGCTGACCGAGCCGCACCTGCTCGGCCTGTACCGCAGCGACCGCGTGTTCGCCCACGTGGCGTCGAGCGCGGCCGACCTGCCCGGCGACCACGACCTGGTGCTGCTGCACAGCATCTCGTCGCGTTCGGTGAAGGACAAGCTGGCGCATTTCCGCCGGCTGCCGTTTGCCCACGTGCAGGGCTGCTACACCGGGCCGGAGTTCAACCGCACGCTGTTCGGCTTCCACCGCCTCGCGCAGCTGCTGGGCCTGCCGGCCGGCGGCCTCGACGCGATCGCTCGGCCCACGATGACCGCATCGCCCGAGGAACACGCCGCCATCGACCGCCTTCGGATTCCGCCCGGCGCCGTCGGCGTCGCGCTGGGCGGCGTGCGCGACTGGCGCACATTTTCTCGGTGGGTCGAGGTGTTGCGCGGCCTGCGCAGCACCGGCTTCGCCTCGCCCATCGTGCTGGTCGGTGCCGACAACGGCCTGGCGATGCGCGACCAGGTCGTTGCGGCCGGCATCGGCCTGCCGCTGATCGACCGTGTCGCGCAGCACAGCCTCGGTGAAGTGCAGGCGCTGATCGGCTGTTGCGCGCTGGCGCTGTGCGCCGACGGCGGGCTGCTGCACGTCGCGCACACCACCGACACGCCGGTCGTCGCGCTGTTCGCCGGCGAGATCCTGCCGGCATTCCGCGTCACCGCCGCCAACCGCACCACCTCGTTGCATGCCCCGGTGCGCGTCGACGACATCGCGCCGGACGCGGTGGTGCAGGCCGTCAGCGCTGCGCTGAGCTGAGCAGGCGCTGGTAGATGCCGAGGTAGGTCTCGGCGGCCCGGTCCCAGCGGAAGCGAGCGGCGTGCGCACGGATCGCGAGGCCCTCGCGCAGCAGCCGCGGCATCTCGGCCTCGATCGTGCGGCGCATCGCCCGCGGCTCGAAGCTGTCGAAGTAGCCGGCATGCGCCCCGCCGATCTCCGGCAGGCTGGTCAGCCGCGACAGGAACACCGGCTTGCCGAAGTGCATCGCCTCCAGTGGCGGCAGCCCGAAGCCCTCGGTCAGCGACGGGAACACGAAGGCCTGGCAATGCGCGTACAGCCAGGTCTTGCGTGCATCGCTCACCTCGTTCACCACCGTCACGTTGGCCAGCCTGCGCTCGCGCACCTGGGCGGCCAGCCGGTCCGAATCTCCGGTGCGCGGCCCGGCCAGCACCAGCTGCTGGCCCGGCCACAGCGCCGCCATGTCGACCAGGCTCTGCGGGTTCTTCGAGGCGGCCATGCGGCTCAGGTGCAGCAGGTAGCGGCCCGGCGCGATGCCCTCGACCGCCTCCTGGGCATGGGCGTTCAGGTCGCGTGCGCCGTTCGGGATCACCGTGACCGGGCCGGTCCAGCCGAGGTGCTTGCGGATGTCGGCCTCGACGTGGCGTGTCAGCGTGGTCACCTCGTCGAAGCGGCGCAGGCGTTTGCGCAGCTTGTCGAGCGCCTTGCGCGCCTGCGGCTCGGCATCGTGGTAGACCGGGTTCAGGTCGTGGATGGTCAGCAGCGAGCGCTGCGTGCCCAGCGGCGGGATGATGCGCCCCAGCTGGTTCAGCCCGTGCCACACGTCGAAGCGGCGCAGGCCCTGCCAGTGCCAGTAGCCCTGCAGCTTGCTGGTGGACAGGTAGCCCACCTGCTCGCCGAAGCGGCCGTGCCAGCGCTTGGGCAGGTGCATGTGGAAGCGCACGCCCAGGCGGTCGCGCCAGTCGGGGGCGACGCGCGCGACGTGCTCGCAGATCTGCGTCGAGAACTCGCCCAGCCCGTCGCTGAGCGAGTCGATCATGCCGAGGCTGATGCCGACGTGGCGCAGGGGGGCGGCCATGCGGGCTCAGGCAATCAACTTGTAGTGCTTGCGGCTGAGGTCGCCGCCGAACCAGCGCTCGACGCGCATCGACAGGCGGTGCTTGCGCTCGCGGCTCGTCAGCACATGCGCCGGGTCGGGCGCGAAGTGCTGCTCGGCCTCGTCGCGCAGCCAGCCGGCCATCACCGCCGGGTGCGTGCCGGCGTAAGGTTTCAGCGACTGCGGATCGATGTTGCCGTAGTGCACCTTGGGCGCGCCGTGCGACCAGTACTTGCTCACCTGGTCGAGCTTGGCCTGCATGTAGTCGGTGCGGCGCACGTGGCCGTAGTGGTAGATGTGGGCGTTGGCCAGCGCCGCGTTCGGGTGGCGGCCGCGCCGATGCTTGTCCATCACGACCCAGAACTGGCCGTCGGGCGCGTAGCTGCGGATCGTGTTGCGGATCAGCCGGCATTCGCGCCGGTACCAGGCCGGGCTGACGGCCAGCCAGTGCGGCGAGCCGTAGAAGTGCAGGTAGTCGAACACCAGTGCCTCGACCTGCCGGTTGCCGTGGTGGCGCTCGACCGATGCGCGGATCGCGGCCAGCTCGGCTTCGTGCAGCACCTCGTCGCCTTCGAGGTAGAAGGCCCAGTCGCCGGTGCAGGCGTATTGCGCGATCATCTTTTGCTGCGCATAGACGAAGCCGCGCGATTCCATGCGTTCGTTCCACACGGTGTCGATCAGGCGGATCTTCGGGTCGCCGATCGCGAGCAGCCGCTCGCGCGTGTCGTCCTCGCCGCGGCCGACCGCGATCACGAACTCGTCGACCAGCGGCAGCAGCGAGCGCACCGAGGCCTCGAACGGGAAGCCCAGCTTGACGCCGTTGCGCAGGAAGGTGAACCCGCTGATCGAGGCTGTCATTGGTGTGCGTTCAGGCGGGCCACTTCGCCGGGATTCCACTTCTGCTCCATCGGGATCAGCCGCGACGCGTCGGCGAAGGCCGGCGGCCGCGCGCGCAGCGTCACGCGGATGTAGTGGTGCACGAACACGTCGAGCGCGATGTGCAGCGGCCGCACGTCGCCGATCTCGACCGCACGCTTCTTGGCGCGCAGGAACAGGTCGGCATCGGCCGCCTGGATGCGCTCGTCCCACAGCCCGATGCGGTCGATCGCCCGGCGGTTCATCAGCACCGAATTGCCGACGTAGCCTTCGAGCACCAGCCCCTCGAACTGCTCGGCGCGCTGGCGGCTGAAGCGCTCCCAGTCGCCGTACATCCAGCGGTGCGACATGCCGAGCCAGGGTTGCTTGGCGCCGAAGAAGCGCACCGGCAGCGATGCGCGCTTCCAGCGCCGGCGCAGCGCGTGCGTGGCCTCGGGTGTCTCGATGCGCTCGATGCCGCATACCGTCAGCGCGTCCAGCCCGTGCGCCTCGGCATTGGCGACCAGCCGCTCGTCCCAGGCCGGCGGCACGACGATGTCGTTGTTCAGGAACGCCAGCCAGTCGCCCTGTGCCGCCGCGATGCCCTGGTTCTGCGTGTAGGGGTAGGAGTAGTTGGCCTTGTTGCGGATCACCTTCGCGCCGACCGACTCGAAGAACTCGGCCGAGCCGTCGGTCGACGCGTTGTCGATGATGATCAGCTCGGACGGCAGCTTCGTGTAGCGCTGCAGGTGCTCGACGAACCAGCGGTTCATCTCGAGCTGGTTGTGCACGGCGGTGATGATGCTGAGGCGGGTCATCCGCGAAACTCCGGTGTGGCGGCGTGGGATCTGAACTGCAGCGAGTGCAGGTGCGCGAACAGGCCCCCCTGGGCCAGCAGCTCGGCATGCGTGCCCTGCTCGACGACACGGCCGGCCTCGAGCACCAGCACGCGGTCGGCGGCCTTGATGGTGGACAGGCGGTGCGCGATCACCAGGCTGGTGCGGCCGCGCATCAGCCGGTCGAGCGCCTCCTGCACCAGGCGCTCGGATTCGGAGTCGAGCGCCGACGTGGCCTCGTCGAGGATCAGGATCGGCGCGTCCTTGTAGATCGCGCGGGCGATCGCCAGGCGCTGGCGCTGGCCGCCCGACAGCTGGTTGCCGTTGTGGCCGATCAGCGTGTCCAGGCCCTGCGGCATGTCGTCGACGAACTTCAGCAGGTTGGCGCCGCGCAGCGCCTCGCGCACGCGCGCGGTGTCGACCGCCTCGCCGCCCAGCGCCACGTTGGCCGCCACCGTGTCGTTGAACAGCACCACGTCCTGGCTGACCAGCGCGAACTGCCGCCGCAGCGCGGCCACGTTCCAGTCGCGCAGCGCGTGGCCGTCGAGCAGCAGCTCGCCGCTGGTCGGTTCGAGGAAGCGCGGCAGCAGGTTCACCAGCGTGGTCTTGCCGGCGCCGGACGGGCCGACCAGCGCGACCGTCTCGCCGACCTTCAGGTTCAGCGTCACGCCGTCCAGCGCCGGGGCCTGGTCTTCCTTGTAGCGCAGGCCCACGCCGCGCATCTCGATGCGGCCCGCGGCGCGGCCGGGATCGAAGCTGCCGCCTTGCTCGACCGGCGAATCGGTGATGAGTTCGACGCCTCGTTCCAGGGCGGCCAGCCCGCGCGTGATGGGCCCGGCCACCTCGGACAGGTGCTTGATCGGCGCCAGCAGCATCAGCATCGCGGTGATGAAGGCGGCGAAGCTGCCCGCCGTGCCGCCGTAGTGCGTGCTCTGCCACAGTGCCGCGATGATCACGGCCGACAGGCCGCAGGCGGCGATCATCTGCGTCACCGGCGTCATGGTCGCGGCCGCCATCGTCGACTTGATGGCCAGCCGGCGCAGCGTGTCGCTCAGGCCGCGGAAGCGCCCCGCCTGCGTGCCCTCGGCGCCGTGCAGCCGCACGATGCGCCAGGCCAGCACGTTCTCCTCGACCACGTAGGCGAGCTGGTCGGTGGCCTGCTGGCCCTCGACCGTCAGGCGGTGCAGCCGCTTGCTCAGCTTGCGCATCACGAAGGCCACCGCCGGCACCAGCACGCCGACGAACAGCGTCAGCTGCCAGTTCACCCACAGAAGGTAGGCCAGCAGCGCGATGAGCGTGGCCGAATCGCGCACCAGCGTCATCACCGAACCCACCAGCAGCCCGGCCCCCTGTTGCACCTCATAGGTCAGCGTGTTGGTCAGGCTGCTGGCGGTGTTGCGGCTGAACAGCGCGGGCTGCACCGTCATCAGCCGCTCGAACATCGCGGTGCGCAGCGCCTGCGTGCCGCGGTTGGCCGACCAGGCCAGGCCGTACTGCGCGACCAGCCCGGCGACGCCGCGGATGAAGAACAGGCCGATGATGGCCACCGGCACCATCCACAGCGGGATGCCGTTGCCGGTGAAGCCCTTGTCCAGCAGCGGGGCCATCAGGGCCGGCATCACCGGTTCGGTCAGCGCGCCGATGACCGAGCCGGCGATCATCAGCACGAAGCCCCGGCCGCTGTCGGCGAAATACGGTGCCAGGCGCTTCAGGCGGGATCGCAGCGGCAAGGCGGGGGGCAGGGTGGGGGTGCTCATTCCGGGCGCATTATCGTTTGCCGGCACTGCCTACAATCGCGGCACCCCACGATCCGCCTGCCTGCCGCCCTTCTTCATGCCTGCGCCCAACCTGTCGGTCATCGTCATCACGCACAACGAAGGCCACCAGATCGCGGACTGCCTGAAGAGCGTCGCGTTCGCCGACGAATGGATCGTCGTCGACTCCGGCAGCACCGACGACACCCGCGAGATCGCCGCCGCGCTAGGCGCCCGCGTGCTGCGCAGCGCCGACTGGCCGGGCTTCGGCCGCCAGAAGAACCGCGCGCTCGACGAGGCCCAGGGCCGCTGGGTGCTGAGCCTGGACGCCGACGAGCGCGTCAGCGCGCCGCTGGCGGCAGCGATCCGGGCGGCGGTGGCTGCATCCGATGCTGCGGGTGAAAGTGGAGCAACCGCTTACCAGCTGTCACGCCTGTCGCGCTTCTGCGGCCAGTGGATGCGCCACGGCGACTGGTACCCTGACCGCGTGACGCGGCTGTTCCTGCGCGGCCGCGCGCGTTTCACCGACGACCTGGTGCACGAGCGGCTGGACGTGCAGGGACCGGTCGCGCGGCTGGACGGCGAGCTGCTGCACGAGACCATGCCGACGCTGCACGACGCGCTGGACAAGATGAACCGCTACAGCAGCGGCCGGGCGCTCGACAAGCTGCGCGCCGGCCGGCAGGGCGGGCTGGGTACGGCGCTTGCCCATGGGGCCTGGGCGTTCGTGCGGGCCTACCTGCTGCGCCGCGGCTTCCTGGACGGCCGGCTCGGTTTCGTGCTGGCGGTCTACGTGGCCGAGGGCACGTACTACCGATACCTGAAAATGGCGTTCTCCGGAACCAAGAACACAATTCGAGATCAGGACCCTTGATGCTGAATCGACGTACCTTCTCCGCTTCCACCGGCCTCGCCTGTGCGGGCCTGGCGTTCACCGGCGCGGCCCGGGCCCAGTTCCGCGTCGAGATCGCGGGCGTCGGCGCCACCCAGGTGCCGATCGCGATCGTCAAGTTCCGCGACGAGGACAAGACCACGCAGGCGCTGTCGGCCATCATCCGGGCCGACCTGGAACGCGCCGGCGTGTTCCGCGGCATCGACACCAGCGCCACCATCGACGAGACCGCGTCGCCGGTGATGGGCGAGTGGCGCGCCCGCAGCGCCGATGCGCTGGTGGCCGGCTCGGTGACGCGGCTGGCCGACGGCCGCTTCGACGTGCGTTTCAAGCTCTGGGACATCGTCAAGGGCCAGGAGCTCGGCGGCCAGAGCAACGCGGTGCAGCCGGCCGACCTGCGGCTGGCGGCGCACCGCATCGCCGACTTCGTCTACGAGAAGCTGACCGGCGACAAGGGCGTCTTCTCGACCCGCATCGCCTACGTCACGCGCACCGGCACCCGCTACGCGCTGCGCGTGGCCGACGCCGACGGCGAGGGCGGCCAGGTGGCCCTGAACAGCCCCGAGCCGATCATCTCGCCGGCCTGGGCGCCGAACGGCCAGGAGCTGGCCTATGTGTCCTTCGAGTTGCAGAAGGCGGTGGTCTACGTGCAGGACGTGGCCTCCGGCAAGCGCCGCGTGATCGCCAACTTCCGCGGCTCGAACAGCGCGCCGGCCTGGGCGCCCGATGGCCAGTCGCTGGCCGTCACGCTGAGCCGCGACGGCGTCTCGCAGCTCTACACGATGGGCCGCAACGGCGAAAGCCCGAAGCGCATCACCGTCAGCCAGTCGATCGACACCGAACCCGTCTACGCGCCCGACGGCCGCACGCTGTTCTTCGTCAGCGACCGCGGCGGCGGCCCGCAGGTCTACCGCACGCCGGCCGCCGGCGGGGCGGTGGAGCGCGTGACCTTCTCGGGCGCGTACAACATCAGCCCGGCGCTCAGCCCGGACGGGCGCAACCTGGCCTACATTTCGCGCCAGGGCAACGCATTCCGGCTCTACCTGCTGGACTTGGCCACGCCCGGCGCGACGCCGCAGGCGCTGACCGACACCAGCGACGACGAGAGCCCGAGCTTCGCGCCCAACGGCCGGCTGATCATCTACGCGTCGCGCTCGCAGGGGCGCGACGTGCTGATGACGACGACGCTGGACGGCAAGATCAAGGCGAAGCTGGTGTCGACAGCCGCCGATGTCCGCGAGCCCATGTGGGGCCCGTACGGTCGCTGACGAAGCGGCCCGCGCATCTTTTCTCGACGATACAACGACCAGGAGCTACACCATGAAAGCAACACGACTCGTCTCTCTCTCCGCCCTGACCCTCGCGGCCCTGCTGGCCGGCTGCGCCTCGGGCGTCAAGCTGGACGACAAGCCGGCCCCGGTGGAGAACCGCTCGACCGGCGGCACCTCGGCCAACACCGGCGCCAACAACGCCGGCACCTCGCAGTCGCAGGTCGCGAGCGTCGACCTGACGAAGAACGCGACCGCGCCGATCGGCAGCGTCATCTATTTCGACTACGACAGCTACGTCGTGAAGGACGAGTTCCGCCCGACCATCGAGGCACAGGCCAAGAGCCTGGCCGGCAACAAGGCCAAGAAGATCACCGTCGAAGGCCACACCGACGAGCGCGGCGGCCGCGAGTACAACCTGGCGCTGGGCCAGAAGCGCGCCGAGGCCGTCGTCAAGTCGCTGACGCTGCTGGGCGTGACCGAGTCGCAGGTCGAGGCGGTGAGCTTCGGCAAGGAGCGTCCTGCGGTGCAGGGCAGCGATGAAGCGGCCTGGGCCAAGAACCGCCGCGCCGAGTTCAACGCCAAGTAAGCCGGAGGCCGGGCATGCATCCGATCTTTCGTGGGCTCGCGCCGCTGCTGGCGGCGTTCGCGCTGCTCGCGGCGCCGGCGGCGCATGCCGGGCTGTTCGACGATGACGAGGCGCGCAGGGCCATCCTCGACCTGCGCGCCAAGCTCGAAGAGAGCAACAAGCTGCAGGCGCAGCGCCAGGCCGAGACGAACGCGCAGCTGATGGAGCAGATCTCTCTGCTCAAGCGCAGCCTGCTCGATTTGAACAGCCAGATCGAGCTGATGCGCACCGACGCGGCCAAGCTGGTCGGCCAGAACGAGCAGCTGACGCGCGACGTGGCCGAGCTGCAGCGCCGGCAGAAGGACATCGCGCAGGGCGTGGACGACCGCATCCGCAAGCTCGAGCCGCAGAAGGTGACGCTGGACGACAAGGAATTCCTCGTCGATCCGGAGGAGAAGAAGCAGTTCGACGACGCGATGGCGGTGATGCGCAAGGGCGACTTCGCCGGCGCGGCATCGGCCTTCGTCAGTTTCCGCCAGCGCTTCCCCGCCAGCGGCTACAACGAGGTGGCGCTGTTCTGGCTGGGCAATGCGCAGTACGGCAAGCGCGAGTACCGCGAGGCGACCGCCTCGTTCCGCGAGCTGCTGAAGGTGGCGCCCGACAGCCCGCGTGCGCCGGAGGCGATGCTGTCGATCGCCAACTGCCAGATGGAGCTGAAGGACACCAAGGGCGCGAAGCGCACGCTGGACGACCTGCTGAAGGCCTACCCGAAGTCCGAGGCCGCGCAAGCGGGCAAGGAGCGGCTGGCGTCGATGAAGTGATGCCGTGAACGCCGCGACCGATCTGTTGTTGCCGGACCTGGAGCGCCGCTTCGGCGGCCTGCGCCGCCTGTACGGCGAAGCCGGCTACCAGCGGCTGCGCGCGCTGCGCATCGCGGTGGTCGGGCTGGGGGGCGTCGGCTCGTGGGCGGCCGAGGCGCTGGCGCGCAGCGGCGTGGCATCGCTGACGCTGATCGACATGGACCACGTCGCCGAGTCGAACATCAACCGCCAGGTGCAGGCACTGGGCGCCACGCTCGGCCAGGCCAAGGGCGTGGCCTTGCGCGAGCGCATTGCCGACATCCACCCGGGCTGCGAGGTGCAGCTGGTCGACGACTTCGTGACGCGCGACAACTGGCCGGCTCTGCTGCCCGGCGCGGTGGACGTCGTGATCGACGCCTGCGACCAGGTTCAGGCCAAGCTCGCGATGGCCCAGTGGGCCCTCGAGACGCGCACGCCGCTCGTGATGGCCGGTGCGGCCGGCGGCAAGCGCAAGCCGCAGGCGGTGGAGGTGGACGACCTGGCGAACGTCACGCACGACCCCTTGCTGGCGTCGCTGCGGCAGCGGCTGCGCAAGCAGCACGGCGCGCCGCGCAGCGGTGCGATCGGCGTGCGCTGCGTGTTCTCGCGCGAGGCGGTGGCGATGCCGGCGACCGACGGCGACGCCTGCGGTATCGCTGCAGACCAGGGGGACGGCACGCTGAACTGCCACGGCTACGGATCCAGCGTCGTCGTGACGGCCACGTTCGGTTTTGTATTGGCATCGGAAGCGCTTCAAAAAGCGCTCTGAATCGCGCTACAATCTGCGCTCCGCTGCGTTGAGGCGGTGCCGTAGAAGTTGTACGGTGCTGAATCAGGGATGACCTTGCAAGACATGCTATAGTCGTGGGCTTGCTGGGTTGTTAGCTCAGTCGGTAGAGCAGCGGACTTTTAATCCGTTGGTCGCAGGTTCAAGTCCTGCACAACCCACCAGTTTTCTTGAGCGGGCTCTTAGCTCAGTTGGTAGAGCAGCGGACTCTTAATCCGTTGGTCGAAGGTTCGAATCCTTCAGGGCCCACCAACACACGAGGCCGGTCAGTGATGCGATCACTGACCGGCCTTTCTGTTTCCGGGTGCGCGTGTGCGGGCCCGGGCTCAGCGCCACACCAGCACCGGCACCGTGCTGTGCACCAGCACCCGCTGCGTCTCGCTGCCCATGAACATGCCGACGACGCCGCGCCGGCCGTGCGAGCCCATCAGGATCAGGTCGCATTCGAGCCGCTGCGCGACCTCGACGATCGCCTGGTACGGGCGGTCATGGACCTCGCACAAGGTGGTGCATGCGACTCCGCCCTCGCGCGCCGCCTTCGCGATGACGTCGAGGTAGGCGGCGGCATGCTGGTTGGCGTCGCGCTCGAACTCTTCGCGGCTGCCGCCGAGCACGCCGCTGCGGTAGGTCAGCACATGGAACTGCGGACTGACATGCAGCGCGGTGATGCGCGCGCCCGATTCGCGCGCCATGTCGATGCCGCGGAACGCCGCCATCTCGGATGCTGGCGAACCGTCGGTCGGGATGAGGATGTGCTTGAACATATGGCCTCCTGTCGTGGCATTCGCCGGGCCATGTGCGAGGTACCGAGTGCGGGGCCCGGCGCGATGCCAGCGTAGGCTCATTCCCGACGCGCTGCAACCATCGTCAGAGAGGGGAAATCGGACAGGTGCATGCTTGCGGCATGTCGGTCCGGATCACCCACGAACAGCTCGCCGCGCACGACGACAAGGGCGAACGCCATGTCGTGATGGTGACGCGCGCGCCGGTCCCGAGCGCTCCGCACCTGCGCGGCATGCCGCACTACACCTGGCACGACGGGCAGGTCCTGCACCTGGTCGATGCGAAGGCCGGCGTGCTGGAATGCGCCGTCACCGGGCAACGCCTGACGATCGAGCGCTGGCGCGGGTAGGTCAGCGCGCTTCCAGGCCGGCACGCAGGCGCTGGAACTGCGGCGATTCGCGCAAGGCGTCGCGGCCGGCCTGCTCGAGCGCGTGCACCTGGGCCGGCGTGATCGTGAAGGCGGTGGGCACCTGCAGCAGCGTCTGGCGCAGGCTGCGGTCGCCGATGCCGCGCAGGCTGGCCTCGATCACGTGGAGCTGCGCATCGGCCGCGAACGGGCTGTCGGGCAGGCCGCGCTGCTGCGCGATCTCGGCAGCCCAGCGGCGCGCGTCGTCCTCGAGGATCGCCAGCGTCTCCTGCGTGGCGCGGGCGCCGGCGCTGAACAGCAGCGAGTCCATCACCTGGCCGGTGCTCGGCACGCGGTCCGCCTGGTCGATGCGCTCGGCCGCGTCACGCTCCGAGTTGACCACCACGAGGATGATCCGGCGCACCGAGCCCGGCGGCACGCCGCGGAAGCTCTCGCGGATGGAGCCGCCCGCCATCGAGCGGTCCAGCAGCGCGCGCACCCCCAGGTTGTCGCTGAGGCCGCCGTCCACCAGGTGCAGGAAGGGCCGCTCCTGCGCATCGAGGTAGCTGCGGGTGCTGTCCTGCAGCATGCGGGCGCGGTAGTTGCCGTCCGCTGCGCCGCCAGCGGCAGCGGCGGCTTGCGACGGGCAGTGGCCGGCGTAGTTGCGCAGCGTCATCGGACTCAGCAGCAGCGGCACGGCCGACGAGGCGGCGACCGCGAAGGACAGCGGAACGCTGGCCAGGTCGGAGCAGATCAACGCGAACTGCTCCTGCGTGAACTGGAAGGGCGCGCCGCTCGTGAGGTCGGTGGCCGTCACCAGCAGGCGAGGGCCGCGGGGGCGCGCCTGCAGGTCGCCGAAGCTGCGGCCGCGGTACAGGCCGTCGAGCCGCTCGGCCAGCACGTTGCTGCGGCCGAACCAGGAGGACGTCATGCCGTACAGCCGGGCCGGCGACAGCGCCCGCCCGACGAGTCCGGACTGGAAGTCGGCGAGCAGGAAGTCCGGCTCGAAGCGCGCCAGCGTCTCGTCGCCGAACGCGGCGTAGTGCGCGGCCAACACGCTGCCGCCGGAAACGCCGCTGACCAGGCCGACCTCGTCGAGCAGCGTGGTCTGCCGGCCTTCCCATTCGAAGCCGGTCGCCTTGAGTTCCTGCAGCACGCCCAGGCCGAACGCGGCCGCGCGGGCACCGCCGCCCGACAGCGTCACGGCGGCGACGATCGACGGCGCCCGGGCGTTGCGGTCGATCTGCGTGGTGGCGCTCATCACCGCGGGCGCGTCGTCGCGCGCCGGCAGGTTCTGCCACGGGCGCTGCGTCGAGCAACCGCCGGCCAGCAACGCGGCCAACAGCGCGGCCGGCATTGCGGCCAGGTGTCGGGGGCGCATGGGTCAGCGCAGCTTCGAGGCCAGCTCGTCCGCACCCTTCTCGATGCCGACCTTCGATGCATCCAGCAAGCCCAGGCTGGCGCCGATGTTCAGCGCGTTGGGGTACTGCTTGGCGACGTACGCATCGAGCAGGGTGTCGCTCTGCGCATCGAGGATCTCCACCGCATAGCTCACCGAGCCGGTGAACGTGCCTTCCTTGCCGCGCAGCGACTGCACGATGTTGTAGGGCCCGCCGCCGAGGTCGAAGCGGGTGAAGGTGCTGAGCCCGCGCGTGGTCGTCTTCGCGCCGGTCAGCGTCAGGCAGACCCGCAGCGTGTCCGGCCCCGGATTCGCCACCAGCCTGAAGCGCGTCTTCAGGCGGTCCTCGAAGCGCGTTTGCATGTACCTCGCCAGCACCGCCTTGTCTTCGTCCGAGATGTCTTCGAACTGGCCGTCGGCGCCCTGGTAGACGACGACGGGATCGACGATGGCGCTGGCGTACTTCTGCCAGTTCGTCGGCGTGGAGAAGCGATAGGGGATGCGGTCGGCATCGTCCTGCGTGTTGGGCCGCAACTGGGACGCGGACTTCAGGCCGTTGTACGGCAAGGGCCGCGTGCTGGCGCAGCCGGCCAGCACCAGCAGAACCCAGAAACCCAGGAGATTGGCCGCGCGGGCGAGGTATCGGAACATGGTGTGCTCGTTGTTAACCGTACAGTACGGTACTGTTAAGTCTCGACGAGCTGATACCGCCTGTCAAGCAAAAGCGTACGATGCGGTTCAACAAAGGAGCACACATGAGGGTCAGGACCCAGGCGAAGCGCGAAGCCATCCTCGAGACCGCGGCCCAGCTGTTCGAGGAGATGGGCTACGAGAACGCCTCGATGAGCGAGCTGGCGAAACGGGTCGGCGGCTCGAAGGCCACCTTGTACGGCTACTTCCCGTCGAAGGAGTCCTTGCTGGTCGCGGTCGTCGAGTCGTTCGCGACCGCCCACCTGGCCGATGCCACGTCGCAGCTCTCGCTGGAGCCGGGCGGGCACCACACCCTCGGCTCCATCCTGATGCGCTTCGGCGAAGAGATGCTCGAGGTGTTGACCAACGACCGGCGCGCGATCGCCATCTACCGCATGGTGGTGGCCGAATCCGGCCGCTCCGAGGTCGGCAAGCTGTTCCACGACGCGGGACCGAGCCAGTCCATCGACGCGCTGGCCCGGTTGATGGGGGCGGCCATCGAGCGCGGCGAGATGCGCGCCGGAGAGCCGCGGGTCATCGCGCAGCAGTTCCTGTCGTTGCTGACGGCCGAGATCAACTCGCGCCAGTTCGAGCAGCGTCCGGCGGCGCTCACGCGCGCCGAGATCGGCGGCATGGTGGACCGTGCCGTCGACATGTTCCTGAGGGGCGCCGCGCCACGCCCCTCAGGCGTGTCGTTCAGCGGCGCTGCGCCCAGCGCGCGCGGCACAGCGCGGCCAGTTCGATGACGCCCCACAGCACGCTGCTCGCGACTGCCACGCCGAGTTGCCAGGCCAGGCCGGGCTGCCTGCGGACCATGCCGATCATGGGGCGCTCCTTGGTTTCGATGCGGCACCGTAGCAAGCCTGCGTGACGGTTTGATGGCAGACCGCGCGGGCCGGGCGCGCTATCCTGCGCGCGCACTCCCACGCCTTGCCGCCTTGCAAACGCCCGCCGAACTGATCGAACTGCAACGCCTGATCGACGAAGGCGGCGCACACGTGACGGCGCGCGTGGTCTGCGAGGTCGATGCCGGCCCGCAGCGCCTGCCGGTGATCGCGCTGGCGCTCGGCAACCCGGCGCACGACATCCCGGCGGTCGGCTTCTTCGGCGGCGTGCACGGCCTGGAGCGCATCGGCTCGGCGGTCGTGATGGCGCACCTGCGCAGCCTGGTGATGCGGCTGCGCTGGGACGAATCGCTGCACCGCCAACTCGACGGCGTGCGCATGGTGTTCATGCCGATCGTCAACCCCGGCGGCATCGCGCTCGGCACGCGCGCCAACCCACAAGGTGTCGACCTGATGCGCAATGCGCCGGTCGACGCGCAGGACCGCGTGCCCTTCCTGCTCGGAGGCCAGCGCCTGAGCGCCGCGCTGCCGTGGTACCGCGGCCCGGCCGGCGCGCCGATGCAGGCCGAGAGCGCGGCGCTGTGCCGCGTGGTCGAAGACGAACTGCTGGCGCGGCCGTTCAGCCTGGCCGTCGATTGCCATTCGGGCTTCGGCCTGCGCGACCGGCTGTGGTTCCCGTATGCGCACACGCGCGCGCCGATGGCCCACCTGGCCGAGATGCATGCGCTGCACCAGATCTTCCAGCAGTCCCACCCCAACAACCGCTACGTCTTCGAGCCGCAGAGCCGGCAGTACCTGGCGCACGGCGACCTGTGGGACCACCTCTACCGGCGCGCCGCGGCGATGCCGGGCCGGCTGCTGCTGCCGCTGACGCTGGAGATGGGTTCGTGGCTGTGGGTGAAGAAGAACCCGCGCCAGCTGTTCTCGCGCCATGGCATCTTCAACCCGCTGATCGCGCACCGCCAGCAGCGCGTGCTGCGCCAGCACATGGCCCTGCTGGATTTCCTGGCGCGCGCCGCCGCCAGCCATCGGCGCTGGGCGCCCGCGCCCGAGTCGCGCGAGGCGCACCGCCAGCAGGCGCTCGAGCGCTGGTACGACGCGGCCGTCGCGCCGAAGTAGGGGGATTCAACCCCCTCGAATGCGCGATGCCGTAACACGCGGCGCATTTGTAGAGTGCATCCATCCGTTAACGATGGGGCCCCTGAATGGACACCAGCTACGTTCCCGCCTTCGACCAGGCCATGCAGTTCCTCTACGAGAAGCACGGCAACGCGATCAGCGACGACCTGGTGCAGGCCTATTGCGTGCAAGGCTACCTGGCCGAGGAGGCTGGCGTGTTGCGCCTGACCGACAGGGGCCGCGCGACGCTGCGCCGCGCACGCCTGCCGGTGATCCTCGCCGACTGTCCGTCGAGATGATCCGCGTGACGTGCTTGGCAGATTTGGCATGCCCGCGCGGCGGGCGTGTTGCCACTTTGCTACGGCCGTTACAGCTCTGAAATATCGAGCCTTCTTCCTACACGCAAACCGACGCCGCCCCTCTACGCTGGAAGCCATGTCGGATCTGCACCAAAGCCTTCGCCAGATGGGACTGCCCCAGCTCCTGCTGGCGTTGCTCTTCCTGTGCAGCTACGGCATCGCGCTCGGCAGCCTGTTCGGCCCACTGGGGCGTTGGCGTGCTGGCGGCGTCGCCGCCGCGTCGGCGGTTGCATTCGGCTTCTTCACCGACCCTTGGGAACACGCCGTGATGCTGATCGCGTTCGTGCTGATCGGCTTCGGCCTCTTCATCGCGCTGGCCTGGCTGCTGGCGCGCCTGCCGGCCTGGTTCACGACCACGCCGGAGCCGGTGATGCCGCTCGACACCGCACCTGCCCTGCTGCGCGAAGAGGCGGTGGCGCCCGCGCGCATGCCGGTGCCGGCCCCACGCCGGCCCGGCCTCGGCCTCTGAAGCACAATCCGCCCGAGGGGCTGTCCTCCGGCGGATCGGCATTTCGTCCTACACCATGCGCCATGCGGGCGCCGTAGCATGACTTCGGGGTTGGGCCGCTGGCAATGCTCCTCCGAATTCGGCGGTCCCTTGGCGGTCAGTGCGTGCACTGACCGCTCCTTTCTTTTCCGGGAGCAATGGCGATGGTCACGATGCGTGGGTTGGCGGGATGGATGGGCGCCGTGGTGGCGCTGGGCCTCGCGGGTTGCGCGTCGACCACCAAGCTCGATTCGCAGTGGACCGATCCGTCGCTTGCGAAGACTTCACTGCAAGGCGCCAAGGTGCTGGTGGTGTGCGATGCCGACGAGGCACCGCTGCGCCAGATCTGCCTGGACGAGATGCGCTCCGAGGTGACGGCGCGCGGCGCCACCGCGGTGGCCTTCGACGACACCGACCGCGGCATCGCCGGCGCCGCCAAGTCGACGGCCGACTACGTCGCCGTCGCGCGCGAGCGCGGTGCGAGTGCGGTGCTGCGCACGCGCGCGATGACCTCGCTGTCGCGGCCCGACAGCGGCGTCAGCCTGGGCTTCGGCCTGGGCACCTTCGGCTCCGGCGTCGGCCTCGGCGTGGGCATGTCGACGCCGGTCGGCGGCGGGTCCAGCACGGTTGGCTACGCGGCCGAATCCAGCATCACCGACGTGCGCAGCGGCAAGCTGCTGTGGACCGGTCGCGCCACCACCGCGCCGTCGAAGGAACTGAACAAGCAGATGGCCGAACTCGCCACCACGCTGCTCGGCGGGGCGCAGAAGGCCGGCCTGTTCTGAACGGATGAAGCGCTTCGCGTGGACGCTGGCCGCCGCCTGCGGCTTGCTCGCGGGCTGTGCCGGCTATGACCCCGGCCCGCTGATGCCGGGCGCGACGCTGGCCGCCGTCACCGAGCGCATGGGCGCACCGACCGGCGAGTTCCCGTTGCCGGACGGCGGCAAGCGGCTCGAGTACGCCCGCGGCCCGATGGGCAAGCACACCTACATGCTCGACGTCGACGCGCAAGGGCGCCTGGGCGGCTGGCAGCAGGTGCTCACCGAGGCGCGCTTCAACGCCATCCTCGCCGGCACGCCGGGTTCGCAGGTGCTGTTCGATTTCGGCCGGCCGGCGCAGCGGCAGCACATCGGGCGCCAGCACCTCACGGTGTGGTCGTACCGCTACGAGAGCCCGTTCTGCCAATGGTTCCAGGTCAGCGTCGGCGATGATGACGGCAAGGTGGTCGAGACCGGCTACGGCATCGACCCGATGTGCGACTACAACGACCACGACAACGACGCCCGACCATGAGCGCTGCTTCCTCCATCACCCTGTATGGCATCCCCAACTGCGACACCGTCAAGAAGGCCCGCCAGTGGCTGGCCGGGCAGGGCGCGCAGGTGCAGTTCCACGATTTCAAGAAGGAAGGCGTTCCCGACGCGCTGATCGACGGCTGGCTGCAGCAGGTTGGGTGGGAGACGCTGCTGAACCGCAAGGGCAACACCTGGCGCGCGCTCGACGACGCCGCCAAGGCCGGCGTGACGGACGCCGCGTCGGCACGGGCGTTGATGCAGGCGCAGAGCAGCGTGATCAAGCGGCCCGTCGTGCGCTGGGCCGACGGTCTGGTGACGGTTGGCTTTTCAGAGCAAGTGTTCGCGCAAGCGCTCAAGAACGGTTGAACCCCGGATTGGCATCCGGGGTACCGCGTCAGGCCGCCAGCAACTGCCGCAACACGAACGGCAGGATCCCGCCGTGCTTGTAGTAGTCCACCTCGATCGGCGTGTCGATGCGCAGCGTCAGCTTCACGTCGTGCTGGCTGCCGTCCTTGCGCTTGATCACCAGCGTGGCCTCCTGCTGCGGCTTCAGCTCGGCGCCCAGCAGCACGTCGAACTCCTCGTCGCCCTGGATGCCCAGCGACTGCCATGAATCGCTGCCGCGGAACTGCAGTGGCAGCACGCCCATGCCCACCAGGTTGGCGCGGTGGATGCGCTCGTAGCTGCGCGCGACCACCGCCTTGATGCCCAGCAGCTGCGTCCCCTTGGCCGCCCAGTCGCGCGACGAGCCGGTGCCGTATTCCTCGCCGGCGAACACGATGGTCGGCGTGCCCTGGGCCATGTACTTCATCGCGGCGTCGTAGATGAACACCTTCTCGCCGCCGGGCTGGAACAGCGTCACGCCGCCTTCCTCGCGGCTGCCGTCGGCGCCGGCCGGGATCATCAGGTTCTTGATGCGCACGTTGGCGAAGGTGCCGCGCACCATCACGTCGTGGTTGCCGCGGCGCGAGCCGTAGCTGTTGAAGTCGGCCTTCAGCACGCCGTTGTCCTTCAGCCACTTGCCGGCCGGCGAGGCTTCCTTGATGGAGCCGGCCGGCGAGATGTGGTCGGTCGTGATCGAGTCGCCGAACAGCCCCATCGCCCGCGCGCCCTTGACGCCCGAATCGGCCAGCGCCGGCGTCATGTGGAAGCCGTCGAAGAACGGCGGCTTGGCGATGTAGGTGCTGGCCGGCCAGGTGTAGACCTCGCCCTTCACGCCCTTGATCTGCTCCCACAGCTTGCCCGGCTTGCGGTCGATCTTCTCGTAGTTGTCGCGGTACGCGTCGGCGTTCATCGCGTGCTTCATCAGCTTGGCGATCTCGTCGGCCGTCGGCCAGATGTCGCCCAGGTAGATGTCGCGCCCGCCCTTGCCTTGGCCCACCGGTTCGGTCATCAGGTCGCGCACCGTCGTGCCGGCGATCGCATACGCCACCACCAGCGGCGGCGAAGCCAGGAAGTTGGCCTTCAGGTTCGGGTGGATGCGCGCCTCGAAGTTGCGGTTGCCCGACAGCACCGCGGCGCACACCAGGTCGTTCTTCGTGATCAGCTCGTTCAGCTCGGGCGTCAGGTCGCCGGCATTGCCGATGCAGGTGGTGCAGCCGTAGCCGGCCAGCGTGAAGCCGAGCTTGTCGAGGTAGGGCGACAGGCCGGTCTTGTCCAGGTACTCGGTGACGATGCGCGAGCCGGGCGCCAGCGAGGTCTTGATGTGCTTCGCCACGGTCAATCCGGCCTCCACCGCCTTCTTCGCCAGCAGGCCGGCGGCCAGCAGCACGGCCGGGTTCGAGGTGTTGGTGCACGAGGTGATGGCGGCGATCAGCACGTCGCCGTTGCGCACCTGCAGACCGTCCTTCGTGGTGAACACCTGGTGCAGCTTGTCGGCCGGCTGGTTGAAGCCGTTGGCCGCGGTCGGCTTGCTGAACAGCTCGGTGAACTCGCTCTTCATCTTGCCGAGCTCGATGCGGTCCTGCGGGCGCTTCGGGCCGGCCAGCGACGGCGTCACCGTCGACAGGTCGAGCGAGACCTCCTTCGAGTAGTGGATGTCGCCCGATTTCGGCACGCCGAACATCTTCTGCGCCTTGAAGTAGGCCTCGAAGGCGTCGATCTCGGCCTTGCTGCGGCCGGTGCCCTTGAAGTACTCGATGGTCTTCCCGTCGACCGGGAAGAAGCCCATGGTCGCGCCGTACTCGGGCGCCATGTTGGCGATGGTCGCGCGGTCCGGCAGCGCCAGCGTGCTGGTGCCTTCGCCGAAGAACTCGACGAACTTGCCGACCACCTTCTCGCGGCGCAGCAGTTCGGTCACGGTCAGCACCAGGTCGGTGGCCGTCACGCCCTCGCGCAGCTTGCCGGTGAGTTCCAGGCCGACCACGTCGGGCGTCAGGAAGTACACCGGCTGGCCCAGCATGCCGGCCTCGGCCTCGATGCCGCCGACACCCCAGCCGACCACGCCGATGCCGTTGATCATCGTCGTGTGGCTGTCGGTGCCGACCAGCGAATCGGGGTAGTACACGCCGTCCTTGCGGTGCACGCCGCGCGCCAGGTACTCCAGGTTCACCTGGTGCACGATGCCGAAGCCGGGGGGCACGACGCCGAAGGTGTCGAAGGCCTGCATGCCCCACTTCATGAACTCGTAGCGCTCGTTGTTGCGCTGGAACTCGAGCTTCATGTTCAGGTCGAGCGCGTTCTTGGTGCCGTAGTAGTCGACCATCACCGAGTGGTCGACCACCAGGTCCACCGGCACCAGCGGCTCGATGGTCTTCGGGTTCTTGCCCATCGCGGCGGCCACGCCGCGCATCGCGGCCAGGTCGGCCAGCAGCGGCACGCCGGTGAAGTCCTGCAGCACGACGCGGGCAACGGTGAACGGGATCTCGTCGACGCGGTCGGCGGTCGGCTGCCAGTTGGCCAGCTGGGCCACGTGCTCGGCCGTCACCTTGTTGCCGTCGCAGTTGCGCAGCACCGACTCGAGCACGATGCGGATCGAGATCGGCAGCTGGTTCACGTTCGGGTACGTCTTGGCCAGCTCCGGCAGCGAGAAATACTGCCCGGCGGCGGCCGAGCCGGTCTTCAGCGTCTTCAGCGTGGCGGCGAAGGCGTGGGCGGGGGTTTTCTTGGTGGTCTTGTCGACTTTGGCCATGGGAGCTCTCCGTAGGGGTCATCGCAGGGTCGGGGCGACCGATTGTGCCCTCGGGCGCCGCCGGAACCGTGACACGGCGCACGAAAACCCCACATCGCCGGCCGGAGGCGGGCGGCGAAGTGGGCCGGATTTGCCATCCTATTGATCCGACCGTGGCCAGCCCGTCCTGCCCACAATGGGGCGGGCCCGTTTGCTGCCCACCCTTCGCCCACTCCTGCCCGCCACCGATGGACACACGCCCTGCCACGCCCGCCGCCCCGGCCCATGCCGCCGAGGTGGAGCGCGAAATCGCGCACGCCCGGTCGGGCGGGATGCAGCTCAACGAGCTGCTCGAACGGGCCCAGCAGCTGAACCAGCGCGGCCTGGGGGCCGCCTCGGCCGAGCTGTACGAGCAGTGGATCGCCAACACCGAATCGCCGTTCCGCCACGTCGCCTGCTTCAACTGGGGCACCGTGCTGGGGGCGCTGAACCGCCATGCCGAGGCCGAGCAGGCCTACCGCCGCGCGCTCGCCTTCCACCCCGCATTCCCGCAGGCCCGGCTCAACCTGGGGCACCAGCTCGAGCACCTGGGCCGCCCGGACGAGGCGCTGGCCGAGTGGCAGGCCGTCGTCGCCGCCACCGCCGTCAACCCGGTGGCGCTGATGGACATCCGGCTGCACGCGCTGAACAACCTGGCGCGCCTGCTGGAGATGCAGCGCCGCTTCGACGAGGCCGAGGCCTGCATGGTGACCAGCCTGGAGCTGAAGGCCGACCAGTCCGACGTGCTGCAGCACTACGTGCACATCCGCCAGAAGCAATGCGAATGGCCGGCCCACCAGGCGGTCGGCGAGGTCACGCCGAACCAGCTGCTGGTCGGCACCTCGCCGCTGGCGACGCTGGGGCTGAGCGACGACCCGGCGCTGCAGCTGATGGCCGCCCAGCGCTTCGTGCACACCCGCGTGCCCAAGCCGCCGGCCGTGCCGCTGCACGCCGCCCAACCGCCGCGCACCGGGCGCATCAAGGTGGGCTACCTGTCGGGCGACCTGTGCATGCACGCGGTCGGCCTGCTGACCGCCGAGTTGCTCGAGCTGCACGACCGCAGCCGCTTCGAGGTGCACGGCTTCTGCTGGTCGCGCGAGGACGGCACGCCGCTGCGCCAGCGCCTGCGCAAGGCCATGGACGTGTACGTGCCGCTGGCCGGCGTCGACGATGCGACCGCCGCCCAGCTGATCGCACGCCACGGCATCGACGTGCTGGTCGACCTGCAAGGCATCACCAACGGCGCCCGCCCGGCGATCCTCGGCTACCGCGCCGCGCCGGTGCAGGTCAGCTACCTCGGGCTGCCGGCCACGTCGGCGCTGCCGGGCGTCGACTGGATCCTGGCCGACCGCTACGTGATGCCGCCCGAGCAACTGCCGTACATGACGGAGAAGCCGCTGTATGTGCCGCACTGCTACCAGGTCAGCGACCGCCAGCGCGAGGTGGCGCCCACGCCCACGCGCGCGCAGTACGGCCTGCCGGACGACGCCTTCGTGTTCTGCTCGTTCAACAACAACCACAAGTTCACCGAGCCGGTGTTCACCGGCTGGATGCGCATGCTGCAGCAGGTGGACCGCAGCGTGCTGTGGCTGCTGGCCGACAACGACTGGGCGCGCGAGAACATGCTGCGCCAGGCCGATGCGCACGGCATCGCCCGCGAGCGCGTGGTGTTCGCGCCGCGCGTCACGCCGCCCGAGTACCTGGCGCGCTTCCAGCTCGCCGACCTGTTCCTCGACACGTTCCCCTACAACGCCGGCACCACCGCCAGCGACGCGCTGTGGATGGGGCTGCCGATCCTGACGCTGTCGGGCCGCACCTACATCTCGCGCATGGCCGGCAGCCTGCTGACCAGCGTCGGCCTGCCCGACCTGATCACCGGCTCGATCGCCGACTACGAACGCCTGGGTGTGCAACTGGGCCGCAACCCGGCGCGCATCGCGTCGTACAAGCGCTACCTGGCCGAGCACGGCCGGCAGTCGCGGCTGTTCGACGTGCCGGGCCTGGTGCGCGACATCGAGGCCGGGTTCGAGCGCCTCGCGCTCGCGCACCGCAGCTGAGCCGCCTGACCGCTGCCCATGGACCGCCAGGAGCCCTTCATCCAGCCGGACGCTGCCAGCGCGGCAGCCGTGCCGCCGGACGACGCGCTGCTGCAGTCGATGGTGTGGCTGACGCGCCACCACGGGCGCGAGCGCTCGGCCGCGTCGCTGCTGACCGGCATGCCGCTGTCCGGCCCGCTGGGCCCCGACCAGGCGGTGCGCGTGATGCGCGAGGCCGGCTTCAACGCCGGGCTGGTGCAGCGCAAGATCTCCGAGATCCATGCGCTGCTGCTGCCGGCGGTGCTGCTGCTGCGCAACGGCGATGCCTGCATCGTCGTCAAGCGGCTCGGCCCCGAGTCCTACGACGTCGTGATGCCGGGCCCCGAATCGCACAGCTGCAAGGCCACCGAGGCCGAGCTGGCCGGGGAATACACCGGCATCGCCTTCGTCGCGTCGCCGCGGCTGCAGGCGCCCGGCCCGGAAGCGAACGAGGCGCTGCGCGACCCGAACAGCCACTGGCTGTGGGGCACGATGCGGCGCTTCCTGCCGTACTACCGCTCGTCGCTGCTGGCCGCGATGCTCAGCAACCTGCTGATGATGGTGACCGGCATCGTCACCTCGGTGGTCTACGACAAGGTGATTCCGCACCAGGCCTTGGTCACGCTGTGGGCGCTGGCCACCGGCGCCGCGCTGGCGCTGGTGTTCGACCTGGTGGCGCGCCAGCTGCGCACCCACCTGATCGACGCGGCCGGCAAGAAGGCCGACCTGATCATCGGCTCGCTGCTGTTCCGCCAGACGCTGGGCGTGCGCATGGAGCACCGGCCGGCCTCGGCCGGCTCGTACGCGCACCACCTGGCGCAGATCGAGCTGGTGCGCGAGTTCTTCGCCGGCGCGACGCTGTCGGCCGTCAGCGACCTGCCGTTCATCGTGCTGTTCGTCGCGATGACCTTCATCGTCGGAGGGCCGCTGGGCTGGGTGCTGGTGCTGGCGATCCCGCTGATCCTCGGGCTGGCCTGGGCCATCCAGAGCTCGCTGCGCCGCTCGATGGCGGCCAACATGCACTTCCACGCCGACCTGCAGGGCGTGCTGGTCGAGGCCGTCGAAGGCCTGGAAGACCTGAAGGCCGCCGGCGCGCAAGGCCAGTTCCTGCGCCGCTACGAAGACGCGACCGCCGCCGCCGCCGATTCGGCGCTGCGCGCGCGTGCGCTGTCGGGACTGACCAGCAACATCTCGGCCGCGATGCAGCAGGCCATCACGCTGGCGATGCTGGTGTGGGGCGTGTACCTGATCAAGGACGGCGTGGTCAGCGGCGGCGCGCTGATCGGTGCGGTGATGTTCGCCGGCCGCGCGATCGCGCCGCTGGGCAGCGTGGTCAGCCTGGCCACCCGCTACCAGGGTGCGCGCGCCGCGATGGCGGCGCTGGACCAGATGATGTCGCTGCCGGTCGAGCGCGAGAGCGGCAAGACCTACATCGCCAACCACCGCATCACCGGCAAGCTGGGCTTGCACGAGCTGAGCTTCGCCTACCCGGCCACCGGCGGCGACGGTGCGCCCAAGGTGCTGAAGGGCATCAACCTCAAGTTCGAGCCGGGCGAGCGCGTCGTGATCCTCGGGCGCATCGGCAGCGGCAAGTCGACCATCCTGCGCCTGCTGGCGGGCCTCTACCAGCCGACCGAAGGCATGGTCGAGGCCGACGGCATCGACCTGCGGCAGATCGACCCGGCGGATTTCCGTGCGCGGGTCGGCTTCGTCTCGCAGGAGCCGCGGCTCTTCAACGGCACGCTGCGCGAGAACGTGATGCTGGGCCGTGCGACGGTCGACCCGGCGCGGCTGGCCGAGGTGGCCAAGGTGACGGGCCTGGACCGCGTGATCGCCTCGCACCCGCAGGGCTGGGAGCTGGCGGTCGGCGAGATGGGCGGGCTGCTGTCGGGCGGGCAGCGCCAGCTGGTGGCGCTGGCGCGGTGCCTCGCGACGCAGCCGCAGATCCTGCTGATGGACGAGCCGACCAGCTCGATGGATGCGCAGTCGGAGGTGATGTTCCTGCGCCAGCTGAACGAGGCGGCCGGCAAGCGTACGCTGATCATGGTGACGCATCGCCCGGCGGTGCTCGAGCTGGCGCAGCGCGTGATCGTCGTCGATGGCGGCAAGATCGTGCTCGACGGGCCGAAGGCGCAGGTGCTGGCGGCCTTGTCCGGCGCCAAGCCGGCGGCCACGGCCACGCCGGAAGGGAGCGGGCCGAGCAACCTGCACCTGCATCCCGCGTCGCAGCCGGTCCAGCGTGAGGCGGCCGTCTGACCATGTTCGGCAGGAAGAAACCCCAGGCCGAGCTGAAGACCGGCGACGCCAAGTTCCTGAGCGACGTCCGCGCCGCGCAGGTGATGGACGACATGTCGCGCGCCACCTGGACGTTGTACCTGATGGCGATCGCGGTGATCGTGGCGATCGCCTGGTCGGCGACGGCGCGGGTCGACGAGATCACGCGTGCCGACGGCCGCGTCGTGCCCGACGGCAAGGAGCAGGTGATCGCCAGCCTGGAGGGCGGCATCTTGCGCGAGCTCTACGTGCGCGAAGGCATGCAGGTCCAGGAGGGCCAGGACCTGGCGCAGCTGGACCCGACGCGTTTCGAGGCGCAGCAGAACGAGGCCCAGGTCAAGCGCATCGCGCTGCGCGGCACGATCACGCGGCTGACGGCCGAGGCCTACGGGCGCGCGCTGCAGTTCCCGGCCGACGTGGCCAAGGTCGAGAGCGTGGTCGAGGCCGAGACCGATGCCTACAACGCGCGCAAGCGCGGCCTGGACGAGGCGGTGCGCTCGAACGGCCGCAGCATCGAGCTGGTGATGAAGGAGCTCGGCGTCTCGGAGGCGATGGCCGCCAAGGGGCTGATGTCCGACGTCGAGGTGATGCGGCTGCGCCGCCAGGTCAACGACCTGCACCTGCAGTCGCAGGAGCGCGTCAACCGCTTCCGCCAGGATGCGAGCACCGAACTCGTGCGCGCGCAGACCGACCTGGCGCAGATCGACGAGCAGTTGGCCGGCCGGCAGGACGTGCTGCGCCGCACGGTGCTGAAGTCGCCGGTGCGCGGGCTGGTCAAGAACATCCGCTCGGTGACGGTGGGCGGCGTCGTGAGCCCGGGGGCCGCGATGATGGAGATCGTGCCGATCACGTCGCGCGTGCTGATCGAGGCGCGCGTCAAGCCGTCGGAGATCGGCTTCCTGCGCGTCGGGCAGACGGCGGAGATCAAGCTCGCCGCGTACGACTACACCACCTATGGCGGGCTGCACGGCAAGATCGAGTACATCAGCCCCGATGCGCTGGGCGACACCGACAAGAGCGCCGCTCAGGACCAGACCTACTACCGCGTGATGCTGCGCACCGACCGGTCGACGCTGCGCGAGCGGGGCAAGCCGTTGACGGTGTTGCCGGGGATGACCGGGTCGGTCGAGGTGCGGACGGGGGAGCGCTCGGTGTTGAGCTTCCTGCTGCGGCCGATGTTGAAATCGAAAGAGGCGTTCCGCGAACGTTGAAACCCTTCATCTTTCGCGCAGCGCTTCGTCCAGGTGCCCCATCGCGGGCGACAGCACGTAGTCGATCACCCGCCGCGTCCCGATCTTCACTTCGGCCGACACCGCCATGCCGGCCACGAGCCCGAACGTCACACCCTCCACCTCCAGCGTCGTCTTCGCCAGCCGCACCCGCGCCGAATAGACCAGCCCGCGCTTGTCATCGCTGATCGCATCGCGCGACACCGACGCGAGCCGCCCCTGCAGCGTGCCATAGCGCGTGAACGGATAGGTCTGCACCTTCACGATCACTGGCTGCCCCGTCCGCACGAAGCCGATGTCGGCGTTGTCGACCAGCACCTCGACTTCGAGCGGCGTGTCGTCGGGCACCACCCGCAGCAGCGGCTGCGCCGGCGTCACGACGCCACCGACGGTCTGTACCGCCAGCTGTTGCACCGTGCCGCTCACCGGCGCCACCAGCCGCAGCGCCGCGCGGCGCGCCTCGGCCTTGCGCAGGTCCTGCTCGATCGCGGCCGCCTTCTGCTGCGCGGTGGCGATGGCATCGAGCGCGCCGCGCCGCGCCTCGGCGATCGCCTGGCTGCGCTGCCGGCGCGATTGCTCCAGGCCGGCGCGCGTCTGCTCGAGGCGGCTGGCCTGCGCGGCCAGGTCGGCCTCCTGCTCGATGCGCGCCTGTTCGCTCTCGAGGTAGCCGTGGCGCGAGATGAAGTTGCGGTCCGCCAGGTCCTTCAGGTCGCTTGCGCGCTGGCGGGCCAGCGGCACCGTCTGCTCCAGCTTGCGCAGCGTCTCGGCCGTCGCGCGGGCGGCGGCCTCGCGTTCGTCGATGTCGGCCTCCAGCCGCGCCAGGCGCGCGCGGTGCTCGGCCAGCTGGCCGGCGAGCAGCCGCCGCGCCTCGGCCACGCGCGCGTCGTCGGCGGCGGCCGGGCGGGCGAGCGGCCGGTCGATGCCGCTGTCCAGCGAATCCAGCAGTGCCTGGCCGCGCGCGGCCTGCAGTTGCGCCGCGCCCAGTTCGCCGCGCAGGCGGTCCTGGTCGGACGAGGGCCCGACGTCGTCCAGCTCGACCAGCGTGTCGCCAACCCGGACGGACTGGCCGTCGGCGACGCGGATGGACCGGATGCGCGCGGTCTCGATGGCCTGGATGGTCTTGCTGCCGTCGCTGAGCACGACCCGGCCCGGCGCCACCGCGACGATCTCGAGCCGGCCGAACACCGACCACAGCAGCGCCAGCCCGGCGAACGCGAGCAGCGCCCGGATGGCGATGTGCGGTGCCGGCGGGACCGGCGTGTCCTGCAGCGCCAGCGCGGCCGGCAGGAACTGCAGCTCGTGCGGCAGCCGCTCGGGTGGCGCCAGCGCGGCGCGGTGCTGCCATGCGCGCCGCAACGCGCTGCCGTAGCGCGCGACCAGGTCATGCAGGGCGTGCAGGCGCAGGCTCATCGCGTTGCCTCAACCCTGCTGCAGCCGGTGCAGCCGCGCATAGTGCCCGCTCTCCAACCGCAGCAGCTCGGCATGCGGCCCGTTCTCGACGATCCGCCCGTGGTCCATCACGACGATGCGATGCGCGTCGCGGACGGCCGACAGCCGGTGCGCGATGACGATCACCGTGCGGTCGCGGCAGATCGCCTTCATGTTGTCGCGCACGATGCGCTCGGATTCGTAGTCGAGCGCGCTGGTGGCCTCGTCGAAGATCAGCACCCGCGGGTTGCCCATCAGCGCCCGCGCGATGGCGATGCGCTGGCGCTGGCCGCCCGACAGCGTCGAGCCGTGCTCGCCGACCAGCGTGTCGTAGCCCTCGGGCAGCGCCGTGATGAACTCGTGCGCGCCGGCCAGCTTCGCGGCGTGGGTCACCGCCTCCAGCGGCGCGCCGGGGTCGACCAGCGCGATGTTGTCGCGGATGCTGCGGTTGAACAGCATGTTCTCCTGCATCACGACGCCGATCTGCCGGCGCAGCGAACCGGCCTCGGCCAGTGCCAGGTCGAGGCCGTCGACCAGGACGCGCCCGCGCTCGGGCACGAACAGCCGCTGCACCAGGCGCGCCACCGTGCTCTTGCCCGAGCCGGAGCGGCCGACGATGCCGACGATCTCGCCCGGCGCGATGTCCAGCGACAGGTTGTCGATCACCAGCGGCGCGTCCGGCCGGTAGCGGAACTGCACGCCGTCCAGCGTCACGCGGCCCTTCAGCGGCGGCAGGCTGCTGCGCGCACCGGCGACCTCGGTGCGGGTGTCGAGGATGTCGGCCAGCCGGCGCATCGAGATGCCGGTCTGCTGGAAGTCGGTCCACAGCTGGGCCAGGCGCAGCACCGGCTGTGCCACCTGGCCGGCGAACATGTTGAACACCACCAGCTGGCCGACCGTCAGCTGCCCGTCGATCACCAGGCGGGCGCCGGCGTAGATCGTGGCCAGCGTGACGAGGCGCGAGATCAACGTCACGCCGCCTTGCGCGAACACGCCCACGGTGGCGGTGCGCAAGCCGGCCGACACGTAGGCGGCGAGCTGCTGGTCCCAGCGCCGCGTCCAGTGCGGCTCCACCGCCATCGACTTGACGGTGTCGATGCCGGCGATGGTCTCGACCAGGAAGGCCTGGTTCTCGGTGCCGCGGTTGAACTTCTCCGACAGCCGGGCGCGCAGCAGCGGCGTCAGCGCCAGCGACAGCAGCAGGTAGCAGGGCAGCGAGGCGACGACGATCAGCGTCAGCCAGCCGCTGTAGCACAGCATCACCGCGATGAAGACGGCGGAGAACAGCAGGTCGAGCGCGACGGTGATCGCGTTGCCGGTCAGGAAGGCACGAATGTTCTCGAGCTCGCGCACGCGCGCGACCGAATCGCCGACGCGCCGCGCCTGGAAGTAGGCGAGCGGCAGCGCCAGCAGGTGGCGGAACAGGCGTGCGCCGAGCTCGACGTCGATGCGGCTGGTGGTGTGGGCGAAGACGTAGCTGCGCAGCGCGGTGAGCGACACCTCGAACAGCATCACCGCCGCGAGGCCGACGGCGATCACGTCGAGCGTCGTGAAGCCGCGGTGCACCAGCACCTTGTCCATCACGACCTGGAATCCCAGCGGCGTGAGCAGCGCGAACAGCTGCAGCGCAAAGCTGACCAGCAGCACCTCGGCGAGCAGCCTGCGGTACTTGACGACCGCCGGGACGAACCAGCTGAAGTCGAAGCGGCCCCAATCGGCGGCGACCGAGGCGCGGGAGCTGAACAGGATCAGTTCGCCGCGCCAGCGCCGCTGCAGTTCGTCGAGGCCGATCGATTCGGGCCTGCCGGTGCCGGGGCACAGCACCAGCGCCTTGTCGCCTTCGACCTTGGCCAGGATGAAGAAGCCGTCGACGCCGCAGGCCAGGGCCGGCAGCGGCGTGGTCGGCAGCCGCTCGACGCGTGCCTTGACGAGCCTCGCCTGCAGCTGCAGCCGGCGGGCCGCCAGCAGGATCGCCGGCGCATCGAACACCGAACCGGCGAGCGCCATCTCGTGCGCGAGCTGGTCCGCCTCGGCGGCGATGCCGTGCAGGCGGGCCATCATCACCAGGCAGGCGAGGCCGGTATCGGGGGCGGGCATGGGTGTGGTTGCTTCGTGCGGGCCGTTCGGTCAGCCCTCGATGCGCGCCGTGTCGATATCCCAGTACTTCTTCACGTTGATGTCGCCCATCAGATCGATGCGCGCGCTGCCGGGGTTGGCGTCGAACGCGGAGGCCATGGCGTCGATCAGGGTGTCGACTTGCGCATTGGCGATGGTGGCGGTCGTCTTGAACTTGACGCCGCCGCTGGTGCTCGAGAACGTCGCGACGATCGACTCCATCTGGTTCGCCTCGCCAAGATGCCAGTTGGCGATGGTGATCTTCTGGTTGTTGTCGAGGTCTTCAATCAGCAGGTCGTTGCCGTCGATCTTGAACCACAGGGACGAGGCCGTCATGGCCGACAGCGCGAGCGTGTCCGCGTTGGTGCCGCTGTCGAAGTCGACGATGGTGTCCGATCCGTCCCCTTTGGCGTAGGCGTAGGTGTCGCTGCCGACGCCGCCGATCAACACATCGTCGCCTGCATGGCCGGTGAGCGTGTCATCGCCGGCGGCGCCGTAGATCACGTCGATCGCATCCTTGTCGCTCGATCCTGCCAATGTGTCGGCAGTGGGCGTGCCCCGGGTGGATGTGTCGGACGTGCCCCAGACCGTCGAGATGATCCGCCCGGCCAGCTCGTACGCAGGCAGGGCTGCATAGTTCGTGACCGAGGGCTTGTCGTGGGCCGCCAGCGCGCTGGCCAGGTTGCCGGCATCGTCGTCGGTGATCGTGCGTGTCCCGGATGTGCCGCGCGCGGTGATGCTCTCGATGCGGCTGGCATCGCTGCCGAACCACCCATCGATCGTGATCTTGTCGGTGCTGCCGATGACGCTGACGACCAGGTCATTGCTGGCAAGCAGGTCGCTGCTGCTCGTGGCCCGCGCGAACCAGAGGTTGGTGGCCTGGATGCTGCTCGATGACCCGGACAGGTCCAGCACGTCGGCGTTGCTGCCGGCCTCGCTGTCGAGGATGAGGTCGGCACCGTCGCCGGCGGCGAAGACGTAGGTGTCGCTGCCGGCACCACCCTCCAGCGTGTCGTTGTCGGTGCCACCGGTCAGCGTGTCGTTGCCGGATCGGCCGACCAGCCAGTCCTTGCCGGCGGCGCCGCTCAGCGAGTCGGCATAGGCCGTGCCTGCCAGGGTGTCGCCGCTCGACGTGCCGACGTGTTCTTCGCCGCCGATCCGCGCCCGGATGTCCCGCAGCTCCCAGGTCACGGTGCCGGTCGCGCCGGACAACGTGATCCGCTGCAGCGGATTGAAGACCGTGTCCTGATTGTCGGTGAAGCAGAAATCCTTGACCGTGACCTGGTCGGTGTTGGCCTTGTCCTGCCCCTTCAGCGAGACGATCAGCGACGTGCCCGAGATGTTGAGCTTCACGTCGGCCACGCTCACGTCGGACTGCAGGCTCAGCGTGTTGAAGCGGCCCGGGTGGGTCTCGGCGCCGGACTTCAGGATGTCCTGGCCCTGGCCCTTGCCGAACAGGAAGGTGTCGTTGCCTTGCCCGCCGCTGAGCGTGTCGTTGCCCAGGCCGCCGGAGATCGTGTCGTTGCCGGCGCGGCCGTCGATCACGTCGTCGCCGGCCTGGCCGGTGATCTCTTCGCCGGCCTCCGTGCCCGCGAGGGTGTCGGCGTTCTCGGTGCCCTTGTACACCTCGGACAGGATGTGGTTGACGTCCCAGGTGGCGTCGGAGAACTTGATCTGCTGCAGCGGGCTGAACCGGTTGTACGGGTTGTCGGCGTAGAAGAAGTCCTTGACGGTGACCTGGTCGGTGTCGCTGTCGGTGAAATGGATGACCAGCGCGTTGTCCTTCCGGCTCAGCACGACGTTCTTCTCGCTGATGTCCTCGAGGTTCAGCTGGTCGACCTTGTTGATCGTGGCGTCCTGGAACGACAGCAGGGTGTCCTGGCCATCGCCCTGCTTGAAGAGGAAGGTGTCGCTGCCGAGTCCTCCCTGGAGCGTGTCGTTGCCGGTGTTGCCGGTCAGCGTGTCGGCTCCGACGCTGCCGACCAGGCTGTCGTCGCCGGCCCCGCCCGTGGTCAACCGGGCCATGATCTCGTCCAGGCTCCAGTCGCCCGTGCCGAACACGATGCGCTGCAGCGGGTTGTAGTCGTTGTACGGGTCGGCGCCGTACAGGAAGTCCTCCACCGTGATGCGGTCGGTGGTGGCGGTGCTGCCGGCGACGCTGACGATCAGCGCGCTGCCTGACAGGCTCAGGCTGACGTCCGTTTCCGCAACGCTCTTCTCCGCCTGGGTGACGAACACCAGCCGGTTGTCCTTGTTCTGGCGGGTGTCGCGGCAGGACAGGATCCTGTCCTGCCCGTCGCCCCTGCCGTACTGGACCTCGTCATCGCCCGCACGACCGTCGATCACGTCGTCGCCCGCGTAGCCGCGCAGCGTGTCGTTGCCCGATGTCCCCGCGAGCGTGTCCGCGCTCGCGGAGCCTTGCGTCCCGCCGCTGCCCGAGCCCGAGCCTGCGTCCGACAGCTGCGCCTGGATCGTGGCGAGGTCCCAGGCGAGCCCGTTCTCGCCGGCGTCGGTGAAGACGATGCGCTGCAGGGGGTTGTAGGGGGTGTCGATGCCGCTGTCGAAGCTGAAGTTCTGGACGGTGACCTTGCCCTCGCTGGCCGTGCCCTTGGCGATGGTGATCACCAGCGACGAGCCGGATTTCGTGAAGCTCAACTGGCCGTGCGTGATGCCGGTGCCGAACTCCAGCGTGTCGGATTTGACGGCGGCCGGGTCGCTGCTGAAGCCGATGGTGTCCTGGCCGCCGCCGGTGCCGTAGCGGTAGGTGTCGTTGCCGGTGCCGCCGCTGAGCGTGTCGTTGCCGGCGCCGCCGTCGATCGTGTCGGCGCCGCCGCGGCCGTCGATCCAGTCGTTGCCGGCTTGTCCGGCGATGCTGTCGTTGCCGGTGGTGCCGCTGAGCGTGTCGTTGCGGTCGGTGCCGGCGTGTAGCAGGGCGAGGATGGCGGCAAGCCCCATCCAGGAGCCATCGGCGAACTGGATCCGTTGCAACGGATTGAGGGTGTTCTCGGCGCTGTCCTGGTAGAGGAATTCCTCGACCGTGACCCGGTCGCTGCTGCTGCCGGTGAACCCGATCACCAGCGACGTGCCCGAGGTGCCGAGCGACAAGCCGCTCTTGTCGGCGACGCCGGTCAGGTGGAGCGTGTCCTGCCGGCCGCTGGCGGCATCGTTCGACCAGGCGATGGTGTCCTTGCCGTCGCCGGTGCCGAATTGGTAGATGTCGTTGCCCGACCCGCCGTCGATCGTGTCGTCGCCGCCATGACCGATCAGCGTGTCGGCAGCGGCCGTGCCGACCAGGTGGTCGCCGGAGGCGGTGCCCTCCAGCATCCTGGCGACGATCTGGTCCACGTCGAGCGTCACGCCGTTGGCGCACTGGATCGCCTGCAGCGGGTTGTAGTCGTTGTGCGGGTCCTCGTTGTAGAAGAAGTAGCGCACGGTGATCTCGTCCGTCGTCGCCTTCCCGTCGACGTCGTTCGTCCCGATGATCAGGTGCTTGCCGGAGCGCCGGAACGTCAGTCGATCGTCCTGGATGTCCGCCAGCACCAGCGTGTCGGTCTTGCCGGCCGTCGTGTCGAGCACGGACGCCAGCGTGTCCTGGCCGTCGTGGGCTGCGAACTTGTAGGTGTCGCTGCCCTTGCCGCCGTCGATCAGGTCGGCGCCGCCGTGACCGTTCAGCACGTCGTCGCCCGCGGTGCCGACCAGCGTGTCGTTGCCGCTGTCGCCTTCGGTCTTCGTGGCGCCCGTGCCGGTCGAGGCGCCCGGCACCTGGGCCTGGATCTCGGCCAGCGACCATCCGGTGGCCGCGCCGTCGGTGAACCTGATCGCCTGCAGCGGGTTGTAGCTGGTGTCCTCGCCGAGGGTGAAGCTGAAGTTCTGGACGGTGACCGTGCCGTTGACGGGTTTGCCGGTGTCGGGATCGGTGGTCTTGATGGAGATCACCAGCGAGGTGCCGGACTTCGAGAAGGCCAGGTTGCTGACCTGGATGCCGGCGCCGAACTGCAGCGTGTTGAGCTTGTCGGTGGCCGCATCGGTGCTGTAGGCGATGGTGTCCTGCCCGCCGTCGGCCTCGTAGATGTAGGTGTCGTTGCCGGTGCCGCCGGTGAGGGTGTCATTTCCGGAACCGCCCGCCAGCGTGTCGTTGCCGGCGCGGCCGTCGATCGCATCGTTGCCGCCCTGACCCTGGATGACATCACCGGCGATCGTGCCGCCCAGCGTGTCGTTGCCGCTGCTGCCACCGTGGAGCTTCGCCAGGATGCCGTCGACGTCCAGCGTGCCGCCGCCGGCGAACCGGATCTGCTGCAGCGGGCTGAAGTCGCCGTTGTCGTACAGGAAATCCTCGACCGTGACCTGGTCGGTGGCGTGTTCGGTGAAGCCGATCAGGAGCGCGTTGCCGGCGGTTTCGAGGCGCAGCTCGCTCGCGTCGTGGGTGCCGGTCAGCTCCAGCGTGTCGATCTTGCCGTCGGCCGCGTCGTACCACGCGCTGAGGGTGTCCCGGCCGTCGCCGACCGCGAACACGACCGTGTCGCTGCCGGACCCGCCGTGGATCGTGTCGTTGCCCGCACCCCCGGTCAGCGTGTCGTCGTTGGCCGTGCCGCGCAGGCTGTCGTTGCCCGCCGTGCCGGTGGTCAGCCGGGCAACGATGTCGGCCACCGACCAGACGTCGTCCGAGAAGCCGATCTCCTGCAGCGGGTTGAAGCTGTTGTGCGGGTCGTCGCTGGAGAAGAAGGACTGCACCGTGACCTGGTCCAGCCCGGCACGGCTGCCGGTGAAGCCGATCACCAGCGAGCTGTCGACGCGGGCCAGCGTCACCTCGCTGGCCGGGATGCCGTTCAGCTTCAGCGTGTCGGTCTTGTTCTCGGTGGTGTCGTAGCGCGCGCGGATCGTGTCGCGGCCATCGCCGGCGCTGTACTCGTAGACGTCGCTGCCCAGGCCGCCGTCGATCGTGTCGTCTCCCTTGCCGCCGGTGATGTCGTCGTCGCCGTCGCTGCCGGTCAGCGTGTTGGCCTTGTCATCGCCGGTGTAGAGGGGAGTGCTCATGCGCAAGTCTCGGTTCGACCGTGGAGGGGCGAGCTTAGAAGTGCGCTTCCGGCCGCGTCTAGGGTCCAAAGCGATGGGCCGGACGGAACTGGCGGGAAAAGCCGGGCATTTTCCGCTCATCGCGACGGGCTGCCCCGCGGTGTACTGCCAGGGTGTCGCAACACGCGATTCACCCAGGAGTTACGTTTCATGACCGTCCGCCCGTCCTACACCCTGCGCCTGGCCGGCGTGCTGGTGGCCACTGCCGTCGCGCTGCCTGCGTTCGCTCGCTGCATCGACGACGAGGGCGTGGAGCCGGGCGTGAGCTACGGGGGGCGCAACGCGGCCGGCGATGCCGGCGGCCCGCGCGCCTCGCTGCAGGCGATGGTGCAGGAGGCGCTCAAGCGCAGCCAGGCCATCGGCGCGGCGAAGCTGCTGGCCGAGGCCGCGGCCGCCGACGTCGATGAAACCCGCATGGGAAGCCGCCCGCAGGCCGGCCTGAACGGCACGCTCGGGCGCGTCGGCAGCTCGGCGCCGAACGTCGAATCGGTCAGCGGCAACCAGGCCCGCATCGGCCTGAGCGTCACCGCGCCGCTGTATGACGGCGGCCGCATCACCCAGTTGACCGACTGGCGCTCGCACCTGGCCGAGGCCGCGCGCCTGGGCCAGATCAGCGCGCAGGAGCAGGTGGCGCTGACGACGGTGTCGCTGGCGCTGGACCGCAGCCGCTACCGCATGCAGGCGCAGGTGTACCAGCAGTACTCGCGCAAGATGAGCTGCCTGGTCGAGGCGCTGGAAACCATCGTGCGCGCCGACAAGGGCCGCACCAGCGAGCTGGTGCAGGCGCAGAAGAACCAGCAGCAGGCCGACCTGCAGCAGGTGCAGACGCTGTCGATGGTGCGCCAGGTCGAGGTCAAGCTGCGCCGCTTCGTCGGCGACGGGCTGCCGGGCACCGAAGGGCTGTCGTCGGTGCTGCTCGACACCCCCAAGCTCGACGAGGTGCTGGCCCAGGCCGACCGCGCCGCCGAGATCGCCCAGCTGGACCAGCAGGCCGAGGCCGCCGACAGCTATGCGCGCGCGGTGGTGGCCGGCCAGAAGCCGCAGGTCAACTGGACCGTGGGCGGCAGCAAGGCCAAGGGTGCCGGCGACGGCACCAGCTGGTCGGCCGGCGTCAGCTTCAACATCCCGCTGTACAACGCGAGCAACGACTACTCCACCGCCGCGGCCCGCAAGCGCGCCGAGGCGGCCCGGCTGCAGCGCGCCGACGCGCTGGAATCCCGCCGCTCGCGCATGAGCGAGGTGCACGAACAGGCCACCTCGGCCTTCGACCGCGCGCAGCGCGTGGTCGCGGTGCTGCGCGACAGCGACCGCGTGCGCAACTTCACGCTGCAGCAATGGCAGCAGCTGGGCCGCCGCTCGCTGTTCGACGTGATGGCCGCCGAGGGCGACCACTACGGCCTGCGCGTCGCCTACGTCAATGCGCTGTACGACGGCGAGCAGGCGAATGCGCTGCTGCGCTCGCTCGGGCTGGGCATCGGCGCCTGGCTGCAATAACTTCCAACCATCCGGACCGACCCATGGGAACCAACGACACCAGCCTGCTGGCCCCGCTCGCGCTGCACCCGCAGGCCTTCATCGATGCCGAGGCCCACGTGCACGGCGACTGCGTGGTCAAGAGCGGCGCCCACATCTGCCGCGGCGTGCAGATCGATGCCGGCTGCTACATCGGCGCCAACGTCGTGTTCGTCGAGGCCGAGGGCCATGACGCCGTCGGCACCGCGGTGCGCCGCCAGGCCTGGATCGGCGCCAACTCCACCATCTACGCCGGCCTGACGATCGCCGCCAAGGCGGTGGTGCGCCCCGGCTCGGTCGTCACGCGCTCGGTGCCCCCGGGCGCGATCGTCGAGGGCAACCCGGCCGCGATCGTCGGCTACGTCGACACCGACAAGGGCCCGGCGAGCGCGGTGCACGTGCCGACCGCGGCCAACGGCTTCAAGATCGAGACCACGCCGGTGCAGGGCGTCACGGTGCACCACTTCCCGGTGATCCACGACATGCGCGGCGACCTGACGGTGGGCGAGTTCGACCGCCACGTGCCGTTCAAGCCGCTGCGCTACTTCATGGTGTTCGGCGTGCCCAGCCGCGAGATCCGCGGCGAGCATGCGCACCACCGCTGCCACCAGTTCCTGATCTGCCTGCGCGGCAGCTGCGCCGTGGTGGCCGACGACGGCAAGCGCCGGGTCGAGGTGGTGCTGGACTCGCCGCAGCGCGGCCTGTACCTTCCGCCGATGACCTGGGGCATCCAGTACAAGTACTCGCCGGACGCGATGCTGATGGTGTTCGCATCCGACTACTACGACGCCGCGGACTACATCCGCGACCACGGCGTCTTCACCGACCTGGTTGCCGGGAACGCTGCGACATGACCGCGCCGCGGCTGGGCAAGGCCAGGCGCGTGCAGGGCAAGACCCTGGTTTTCCGCGACGCGGCCGTCGGCGACGCCGAATTCATCCTCGGGCTGCGCACCGACGAAGTGAAGTCGCGCCACCTGTCGCGCACCTCGGGCGCGCTGGCCGACCAGCAGGCCTGGCTGGCCGCCTGCGCGCAGCGCGATACCGAGGCCTATTTCGTGATCGAGAACCTGGCCGGCGACAAGCTCGGCACGGTGCGGCTGTACGACGCCCGGGTGATCGATGGCGAGAGCAGCTTCTGCTGGGGCAGCTGGATCCTGTCGGACGCCGCCCCGCCGTCGGCCGCGATCGAGTCGGCGCTGATGGTCTACGCGTATGCCCTCGATACCCTGGGCTTTACGAATGCGCACTTTCAGGTCAACCTTGGCAACGAGCGCGTTTGCGCCTTCCACGAGCGCTTCGGTGCGCAGCGGGTCTCGCAGGACGAGGTCGAGATCGAGTACACGCTGGCGAACACGGCGATCCGCGAGGCGATGAAGCGCTACAGCCGTTTCCTGCCGACTCCCCTGAAAGTGGACATCTGACATGGTTCCCTTCCTCGACCTGAAGTCCGTGCAGCTGCAGCAGCGCGCCGAGCTGGTGGCCGCCTTCGAGCGCGTGCTCGATTCGGGCTGGTACATCATGGGCGACGAGCTGAAGCGCTTCGAGCAGGAGTACGCGGCCTATTGCGGCGCGGCGCAGTGCGTGGGCGTGGCCAACGGGCTGGACGCGCTGAGCCTGGCGCTGCGCGCGCTGGACGTCGGCCCGGGCGACGAGGTGATCGTGCCGTCGAACACCTACATCGCGACCTGGCTGGCCGCGACCCACGTCGGCGCGACGCCGGTGCCGGTGGAGCCCGACGACCGCACGCACAACATCGATCCCGCCCGCATCGAGGCGGCGATCACGCCGCGCACGCGGGCCATCATGCCGGTGCACCTGTACGGCCAGCCGGCCGACATGGCACCCATCCTCGAGATCGCGCGCCGGCACGGGCTGCGCGTGGTCGAGGACGGCGCGCAGGCGCATGCCGCGCGCTACCGGGGCGAACGCCTGGGCGCGCACGGCGACGCGGTGGCCTGGAGCTTCTACCCCGGCAAGAACCTGGGGGCGCTGGGCGACGGCGGTGCCGTCACCACGCACGACGAGACGGTGGCGGCACGGCTGCGCGAGCTGCGCAACTACGGCTCGAAGGTGAAGTACCACAACGAGGTGATCGGCTGGAACTCGCGCCTCGACGAGCTGCAGGCCGCGCTGCTGCGCGTGAAGCTGCCGAAGCTGGAGGCCGACAACCGGCACCGCGCCGCGATCGCGCAGCGCTACCTGCAGGCCTTCGCCGGCTTCGACCTGGTGTTGCCGCAGGTGCCGAGCTGGGCCGAACCGGCCTGGCATTTGTTCGTCGTGCGGCACCGCCAGCGCGATGCCCTGGCCAGGCGCCTGGCCGATGCCGGCATCGGCACCGTCATCCACTACCCGGTCGCGCCGCACCTGCAGCCGGCCTATGCACCGCTCGGCCTGAAGGCGGGTGCGTTGCCGATCTCGGAGGCGATGCATGCGCAGGTGCTGAGCCTGCCGATCGGGCCGACGCAGACCGAGGCGCAGACCGACGAGGTGATCCAGGCGGTACGGGTTGCCCTCGAGGCGCTGGGCTGAGGCCACGGACCCACCGATGAACATCACCACCGTCATCCCGGCCTACAAGACGCGCTACATCCACGACCTGCTGCACTCGCTGCGCTACCAGACGCGGCCGTCGCAGAAGGTGATCATTTCCGACGACAGCCCGCACGGCGAGTTTCGCGAGGTCTTCCATTCCGAGACCTTCGCGCAGCTGCGCGCCGGGCTGGACATCGAGTTCCACGAGGGGCCGCGCAATGGTGCCTACGAGAACCTGAAGCACCTGGTGCGGCTGTGGAACGGGCGTTCCGAGCTGCTGCACATCATGCTCGACGACGACGTGATGTACCCCGAGTTCTACGAGCGCCACCTGGTGGCGCACGGCTCGGCCGATTTCTCGTGCTCGGTGAGCCGGCGCTGGGTGGCCAACGAGGCCGGGCAGCCGATGACCGGGCAGCCGGTGCCGGCGGCGATCGCGCACAACGCGAGCCGCATGATCGCGCTGAACGACGACGTGATGTTCATGAGCACGGTGGCCGAGTGCAAGAACTACTTCGGCGAGTTCTCGAACGCGATCTTCCGCGCCGACTGTGCCGACCTGCTGCTCAAGCCGGCCCTGGGCGACGTGTCGTATGCCGGGTTGTGGGACCTGGGCGCCTTCGTCGCGGCCAGCATCCGCCGGCCGCTGTGCCACATCCAGGACCACCTGGGCTACTTCCGCATCAGCGCGGGGCAGAACTCGTCCAACGTGAACAGCCCGTTCATGAAGGGCGCGCACCTGGGCTTCGTCGCGCTGGCGGTGGGCGGGCACCGCGCGGGCCGGCTCGGCGACGAGCTGGCGCGCCAGTGCTACCGCATCATCCAGCCGGCGCTGAACCTGCGCTACGGCACCCAGCCCGACATGCAGCCGTTCTGCGCGCTGCTGCCCGAGCTGGCCGGCGGCGCGCCGGGTGCCGAAGAGCGCTTCATCGTTGCCTGGAACGACTTCCTCGCCACCCACGGTTTCTGAGCCTGCCGCGATGCTGAAGCTCGATCGCTACAAGGGCTGGATCTCGAAGAGCAACCCGTTCGAGCTCGAGGGCTGGGTGCGCGCGCTGCTGGTGCACTACTTCTTCCACGTCTCGGACAAGGCCATCGTCGAGGTGCTGCAGGCGCCCGACAAGCCCGGTGCCGCGCGCACGGTCAACCTGATGACGCCGACGGTGTTCAAGGGCGTGGGCCGCATCCGGCTCGCGCCGACGGTGGTGTTCGGCGTGCCGCGCTCGCCGGGCAGCTACAGCTGCAGCTACCTTGAGGCGCGCACGCCGCAATCGCTGATCGAGATCGGCGACGGCACGGTGATCAACAACCGGGCGGTGATCGTGTCCGAGGGCGCGGAGATCCGCATCGGGCAGCGCTGCCTGATCGGCTCGGAGTTCCAGGTGCTCGACTCGAACGCGCACGAGCTGGCGCTGGGCCAGCGGCACCGGCCCGACCAGAAGCCGCTGCCGGTGGTGATCGAGGACGAGGTCTTCATCGGCAGCCGCGTGACGCTGCTCAAGGGCTGCCGCATCGGGCGCGGCAGCGTGATCGCGGCGGGCACGGTGGTGTCGCCCAAGTTCGAGGCGCCGCCGCTGTCGGTGATCGCCGGCAACCCGGCGCGCATCGTCGGGCAGGTGAGCACGCCCGCTGAATAGCTTCATCCACGACCGACCAACCAGGAGGCAAGACATGCACGAGGAACTCATCGCTTCGGTCGCCAACGACTGGTGGTACTACAACGTCGAGCTGGCCCCGGGGCAGATCACCAAGGGCACGCACATGCCGCGCGTGCCGATGATGCCGCGCATGCTGCTGCGCAATGCCAACCTGCAGGGCATGGAGTGCCTGGACATCGGCAGCATGGAGGGCCTGATCCCGACGCTGATGGCGCGCCAGGGCGCGAAGAAGGTGCTGGCCACCGATGCGCTGCCGCATTGCGAGAAGAAGATGAACGCGATCAAGACGATCTACGGCGTCGACTTCGACTTCAAGCAGATCGGGCTGCTGTACGACCTGAGCGTGAAGCTGAAGGAGCAGGGCGGCTTCGACTTCATCAACCTGTCGGGCGTGCTGTACCACGTGTTCTCGCCGATGCACGTGCTGGCCGGCATCCGGCCGCTGCTGAAGAAGAACGGGCTGATGATCGTGTCGACCAACGTGATGCGCCGCGAGGGCCACACGCTGGAATACAACCACCGCGGCAACCTGCAGCGCGAGACCAACACCTTCTGGTACCACTCGGTGCCGATGCTGGAATCGCTGATCCGCTTCTTCAAGATGGTGCCGATCGACTGCTACTACTGCCCGCACTCCGACGTGAACCCGGCCAACTTCGCGCCGGGGGTGGACAGCGGCTACATGTCGGTGATGTGCCGCGCGGTGGACGACCCGGACATCCAGGACGGCGACGTCTGGGCCGCCGGCGCGCGGATGGCGTCGTGGGAGTTCCTGTCGCTGTGCAACGGGGAGATGATGAACGGGCAGCCGCGGTCCAGCATCTCGTACCGCGGGGACCAGGATGCGGGGGGCAAGGCGCCGAAGGGCATCGACCTGTTCCAGACCATTGCCGATGACCGGCATGTGGTGCGGGCGGTGGATGATTCGCGCAATGCGCATACCTTGCGGCTGGCGGACATGTACTGAGTCGCCGCAGACCCGTAGCCCGGATGGAGCGCAGCGCAATCCGGGAGCGGCCTTGACTCGCGAAGACCAGCCCCGGATTGGCATCCGGGCTACGTTGCTGCAGTACCCAGCACCGGCAACCGAAACACCGCCACCGCCTCCACCAGCCGCTGCGCCTGCCCCTTCAGGCTTTCCGCCGCCGCGGCGCTTTCCTCCACCAGCGCCGCGTTCTGCTGCGTCGCCTGGTCCATCTGCGCGATCGCGGTGCCGACCTGCGACACCCCGGTGCTTTGCTCGCTGGTCGCCACGCTGATCTCGCTGACCAAGTCGGTCACGCGGCGGATGGCGGCCACCACCTCGCCCATGGTCGATCCGGCCTGGTCGGCCAGCGTGCTGCCTTGTGCCACGCGTTCGACGCTGGTGCCGATCAGCGCGGTGATCTCCTTGGCCGCCGCCGCGCTGCGCTGCGCCAGCGCGCGCACCTCGCCGGCCACCACCGCGAAGCCACGCCCCTGCTCGCCGGCCCGCGCCGCCTCCACCGCGGCGTTCAGCGCCAGGATGTTGGTCTGGAACGCGATGCCATCGATCACGCCGACGATCTCGGCGATCTGGTTCGAGCTGTCGTGGATGCCTTTCATCGTCTGCACGACGCTGCTCACCACGTCGCCGCCGCGCTGGGCCACGCCGCTCGCGCCGGCCGCCAGCTGGCTGGCCTGTGCCGCGTTGTCGGCGTTCTGCCGCACCGCGGCCCCCAGTTCGTCCATCGACGACGCCGTCTGCTGCAGGGCCGCAGCCTGCTGCTCGGTGCGCATGCTCAGGTCGTTGTTGCCCTGCGCGATCTCGGCGCTCGCGGTTGCCACGCCCTCGGCATTGGCGCGAACGCCCCGCACCAGGAGGGTCAGCTGCTGCTGCATCCCGGCCAGCGCCGTCAGCAGCATCGCGGTCTCGTCGCGCCCGCGCGGTCGCACGTCCACCGTCAGGTCGCCACCAGCCACCGCCTGCGCCACCTGCACCGCCTGGTTGAGCGGGCGCACGATCATCCGGCTCACGCCGATGCCGACCACCACGCCCAGCAGCGTCACGCCGAACATCACCGCCAGGCTGAGCCGGATCGCCCGCCGGCCGTCGGCCGAAGCACGCGCGGCGATGTCGGCGCTCTCCGCAGCAATGCGCTGCGCCGCCTCGCCCAGCAGCTTCACCGGCTCGCGGTCCATGCCCTTGACGCTGTTGTCGCCGGCCGCCGCGTCGAAACCGGCCGCCGTGAAGGCGGCTTGGCCCTGGCGGTAGCCCTCTCCCATGCGCGCATGCGCCTGCTGGAAGCGCTCGACCAGCGTGCGGCTCTCGCCCTGCGGCAGGCTGTCGCGCAGCTGCGCCGCGCCCTCGGCCACCGATTTCTCCTCCTTCTGGAACGCGCCCCAGTAGCGCTCCAGCTGCTGCGGGTCCTTGCCGCGCAGCAGCGTGTTCTTCCACTCCTGCACCTGCGTCTTGAAGCGGCTTTCCAGGTCGGCCGCCGCCCGCTCGTGCGCGACGTGGGTCTGCACGATGGTGTCGTAGGCGGTGAGGGAACGGTCGAGCTGCCCGATGCCGAACAGCGCCGCGAGCAGCAGCAGCGCCAGCGTGAAGCCGAACGCGAGGGGAAGTTTCAGGTTCAGCTTCATGACCCGGCCCTCCTGCTGCTGGCGATAGCCGCAGCATAGTCCTGCGCGGGGCATCCGGGGGGTCGGGCGGGCCCTCAGATCAGTGGGCCGATGCGCTGGGCTTCCTCGGCCAGCAGGCGATGCTGCTCGGCGCTGATGGCGGCGGGTGCCAGGTGCGGCGCCGGCGCCGGCGCGGCCGTGTCGTGCGCCAGCAGCTCGGTGGGCGCCGCGGCCAGCAGGTCGCCCAGCTGCACCGCCGGCGCCGCCTTCTCCTTCGCGAACCACACGTCGGCCATCTGGTGCTGCGACCCATCGGCCAGCGTGAAGCCGGACACCAGCCCCAGCAGGTTGCCGTGGTCCACCTGCGTGCCGGCCACGGCATGCAGGTCCAGCGACACGATGCCCGCATCCGCCAGCGATTTCAGCTCGCCCGCATCGGTCTTGCCGTCGTGGTTCGCGTCGACCCACACGCGCAGGTCCTTGAAGTTCGCATCGGCGGCGCTGATCGTGCCGTCGTGGTTGCTGTCCTGCTGCGCCAGTGCGACATAGCCGTTGGCGGCGCGCGTGCCGTCGGCCTTCAGCGTGCCGATGCCGAACAGCTCGCTGCCGTCGTTGACCGTGCCGTCGTGGTTGCGGTCGATCGCCAGCAGCGCCGAGCCCTCGGCGATCCAGCCGCTGCGCGCCGTGCTGCCGGTGGCCGCGACGTCGAAGTTGACGCCCTGGCCGGCTGCCGTGGTGTGGATGCCGGTGCCCGCCAGGTCCAGCACGATCGGCGTCACCGACAGCAGCGCCGAGATCTGCGCGCCCGACATCACGCCGATGTCCTCCGGCGTGAAGGCCGCCACCTGCTGCAACGACATCGCCGCGATGTCGGCGGTCTCCATCGCCACCATCTGCGCCGTCGTCAGCGCGGCAATGTGGTCGGTGCTCAAGCCGGCGATCTGCTCGGTGCCCAGTGCGACGATCTGCGCCGTCGACAGCGCGACGAACTGGGCGGTGTCCAGCACCGCGATCTGGTCGCTGCCCAGTGCGTGGAAGGCCGCCGTGCCCAGCGCACGCAGGTCGGCCGGCTGCATCGCCGCCACCTGCGGCGCGTCCAGTCCCGCCGCCTGCGCGCTGGTCAGCGCGGCGAACTGGGCTGTGCCCAGCGCGACGATCTCGTCGGTCGTCAGCGCCGCCACCGCGGCGGCGCTCAGCGCGCGCACCGCGCCGGTGCTCAGCGCCGCCAGGTCGGCCGTCTCCAGCGCCGCCACCTGGGTCGCCGTCAGCGCGGCCGCCTGGGCGGTCGACAGCGCGGCGAACTGCGTGGTCGTCAACGCGTTCAGGTAGTCGGTGTGCAGCGCGCCGATCTGCGGGCCGGTCAGCGACGCGATCTGCGCGGTCGTCAAGGCCGCGAACTGGTCCGAGCTGAGTGCGTCCACCTGCGCCGGCGTCAGCGCGCGGAATGCGGCCGAGCCCAGCGCCCGCAGGTCGCTCGTCTCCAGCGCCAGCATCTGCTGCGGCGTCAGCGCGGCGGCCTGCGTCGCGGTCAGCGCCGCCGCCTGGGCGGTCGTCAGCGCGGCGATCTCGTCGGTCGTCAGCGCGGCCACCGCGGCAGCGCTCAGCGCCTTGATGGCCGAGGTGTTCAGCGCCGCCCAGTCGGCCGTCTCCAGCGCGGCCACCTGGGCCGGCACCAGGCCTGCCACCTGGGCCGAAGACATCGAGGCGAACTGCGCCGTGCTCAGCGCGCGCAGGTCGTCGGTGCCGAAGGCCGCCACCTGGCCCGGCGTCAGCGAGGCCACCTGCGCGGTCGTCAGCACCGCCAGCTGGTCCGATGTCAGCGCGTCGATCTGGGCATTGCTCAGCGCCCGGAACGCGGCCGTGCCCAGCGCCCGGATGTCCGCCGTCTCCAGCGCCGCGACCTGGTCGGTCGACAGCGCGATCACCTGGGCCGAGGTCAGCGCGGCGACCTGCGTGGTCGTCAGCGCCTGCAGGTCGTCGCTGCCCAGCCCGGCGATCTGCGTCGGCGTCAGCTTCGCGATCTGCGCCGTCGTCAGCGCCCCGAACTGCGCGGGCGTGAACGCGTCGATCTGCGCCGGGCTCAGCGCCTGGAAGGCCGCGGAGCCCAGCGCGCGCAGGTCGGCCGTCTCGAGGGCCGCGACCTGGTCGGTCGTCAGCGCCGCCACCTGGGCGCTGTTCAGCGCGGCGACTTGCGCCGTCTGCAAGGCCTGGATGTCAGCGGTCGTCAGGGCCGCGATCTGCGCCGGCGCCAGCGCGCCCACCTGCGCGGTGCCGAGCAGCGCCACCTGGTCGGTGCTCAGCGCGTCCAGCTGCGCGGCCGACAGTCCGCGCAGCGCCGCCGTCGTCAGCGCGCGCAGGTCGGCCGTCTCCAGGTTCACGATCTGCTGCGTCGTCAGCGCCGCCGCCTGCGCGCTGTTCAACGCCGCGAACTCGGCGGTGGTCAGCGCGTTCAGCACCTGCGTCGCCATCGCGGCGATCTGCGCCGGCGTCAGTGCCGCCACCTGCGCCGTGGTCAGCGCGACCAGCTGCGCGGTCGTCAGTGCATTCAGGTCGGCCGTCGGCAGCTGCGCCACCTGGGCCGTCGTCAAGGCCGCCAGCTGCTGCGTCGTCAGCAGGCTCACTTCCTGGGTCGTCAATGCGGCCAGTTGCGCGCTGTTCCAGCCCCGGATCGCCGCGGTGGTCAGTGCGCGCAGGTCGGCGGTTTCCAGGTTCGCCGCCTGCGTGGTCGTGATCGCGCCGGCCTGCGTCGCCGACAGCAGCGCGAACTGCGCCGTCGTCAGCGCATTCAGCTCGGCCGTCGTCATGCCGGCGATCTGCGCCGTCGTGAGCGCCTGCACCTGGGCGTCGGTCAACCCGCCGGTGCTGGACGTGGGCGTCGCCGGCGTGGTCGAGGTCGAGCCGCCGCTGCCGCCGTCGGACGAGAACAGGTCCCGCCACGCCGAGGGCAGCAGCTTGCCGACCAACCATTTGACGAAGCCGAATTTCATTCAGATGACCGGCGTGGCAACGCGGCACGCACTCCAGGGGGTGCGTGCCGCGCCGTCAGCCTCCCTCCATCAGATCAGCGGGCCGATGTTCTTCAGGTGTTCTTCATCGGCCAGGAGCTTGTGGTCCACGTGCACCGCGGCATGCGCCGCCGGCTGCACCGTGGCCGCCGTCGGGGCGCTGCTGCCGCCCAGCACGTCGGCCGTCGGGGCCGCCAGCACGTCGGACAGCGCGACCGGCAGTTCCTTGGTCGTCGCCGCCTCGGTGCTCGCCTGCTTGCCGAACCAGACGTCGGCCATGTCGTGCCTGGCGCCGTCCGTCGTCGTGTAGCTCGACACCAGGCCCAGCAGGTTGCCGTTCTGCACCGTGGTGCCGGTGGCCGCATGCAGGTCCAGCGAGACGATCCCGAAGTCGGCCAGGCCCTTGAGCTCGCCGGCTTCCGAGATGCCGTCCTGGTTGGCATCGACCCACACCTTCAGCTTGTCGAAGTTCGCGTCCGCTGCGGTCAGCTTGCCGTCGTGGTTCGTGTCCTCGATCTTCATGGCCTCGTACCCGTTGCCGGCGCGGGTGCCGTCGGCCTTCAGGGTCGCGACGCCGAACAGCTCGGTGCCGTCGTTGATCTTGCCGTCGCCGTTGCGGTCCATCACCAGCAGGCCGTCCGTCGCCGAGGCCCAGCCCACCTTCGAGGCGTGGCCGCTGGCGTTCAGGTCGAAGCTGACGCCGTGCGCCGCCGACACCGTCGAGACGCCGTCGCCGTTCAGGTCCAGCACGATCGGCGAGGCAGCCATGAAGGCATCCAGCTGCGGCGACGACATCACCGCGATGTCCTGGCCTTCGAAGGCCGAGATCTGCGTCATCGACATCGCCGCGATGTCCTGCGTCTCCAGGGCCATCGTCTGCGTGGTCGTCAGCGCGATGATCTGGTCGGTCGTCAGCGAATGCACCTGCGCGGTCGTGAAGGCGGCGATCTGCGCCGCGCTCAGGGCCTGGAAGGTGTCGGTCGTGATCGCCATCACCTGGTCGGTCGTCATTGCCTGGATCGAGGCCGTGCTCAGCGCATGGATGTCCGCGGTCTCCAGGTTGCCGATCTGCGTTGCCGTCAGCGAGGCCACCTGGGCGGTGTTCATCACCAGGAACTGCGACGCGGTGAAGGCGTTCAGGTCGTCGGTCGACAGGTGCGACAGCTGCGAGGTCGTCAGGTTGCTCACCTGGCCGCCCAGCGACGACAGCTGCGTCGTGGTCAGTTCGGCCAGCTGGGCGTCCGACAGGGCACGCAGCGAGGTCGAGGTCAGCGCACGCAGGTCCTGCGTCTCGATCACCGAGATCTGGTCGGTGGTGAAGGCCATCACCTGGGCCGTCGACAGCGCCGCGAAGTGCGCCGTGCTCAGGGCCTGGATGTCATCGGTGGCCAGCGTGCCGATCTGCGTCGGCGTCAGCGCCGCCACCTGCGCGGTCGTCATCGCGGCGAACTGCGTCGTCGTCAGCGCGTTCAGGTCATCGCTGGACAGGCCGGCGACCTGGGTCGTCGTCAGCGATGCGACCTGGCCGGTCGTCAGGGCCGCGAACTGGTCGGAACCCATCGCGTCCAGCTGGCTGCCGCTCAGCGCGCGCAGCGAGGCGGTGCTCAGCGCACGCAGGTCGTCGGTCTGCAGGGCCGCCATCTGGTCGGTGCTGAAGGACTGGGCCTGGGCCGTCGTGAAGACCGCGAACTGGCTGGTCGTCAGCGCGTTCAGGTCGTCGGTGGTCAGCGTGCCGACCTGACCGGCCGTCAGCGCCACCACCTGGGCGGTCGTCAGCGCCGCCATCTGGTCCGAGGTCAGGGCCGCCAGCTGGTCCGAATCGAGCGCGCGGATCGCGTTGGTGCTCAGCGCGCGCAGGTCGGCGGATTCCAGGTTCGGCATCTGGTCGGTCGTCAGCGCATGCGCCTGGGCCGTGGTCATCGCCGCGTACTGGCTCACCGTCATCGCACGCAGGTCGTCCGATTGCAGGCCGGCGATCTGGCTGGCCGTGAGCGAAGCCACTTGCGTGGTCGACAGCGCCGCGAAGTCGGCGGTGTTCAGCGCGTTCAGGTCGTCGCTGGCCAGGTTGGACAGCTGGGCCGTCGTCATCGCCTGCACCTGGGCCACCGTCAGCTGGCCCATCTGGTCGGAGGTCAGCGAATCGACCTGGGCGGTGCTCAGGTTGGCGATCGCCGCGGTGCTCAGTGCACGCAGGTCGGCCGATTCGAGCGTCGGCAACTGGTCGGTGGTCAGCGAGGCCACCTGCGCGGTCGACAGGATCGCGAACTGGGCGGTGCTCAGCGCGTTCAGGTCGTCCGAGGCCAGCGAGGACAGCTGGGTGGTCGTCAGCGCGGCCACTTGCGCGGTGGTCAGCGAGGCGATCTGGTCGGAGGTGAGGGCGGCGAACTGGTCGCTGTTCAGGCCGCGGATGCCGGCGGTGCTGATGGCACGCAGGTCGGCCGATTCCAGGTTCGGGATCTGGTCGCTGGTCAGCGCACCGACTTGCGCGGTGGTCAGCGCGGCGTACTGCGCCGTCGTCATCGCACGCAGGTCGTCGGTCTGCAGGCCTGCGACCTGGCTCACCGTCAGCGACGCGACCTGGGCGGTCGACAGCGCGACGAAGTCGGCCGTGTTCAGCGCGTTCAGGTCATCGGTGACCAGGTTGCTCAGCTGGGCGGTCGTCAGGCCGGCGACCTGGGCGGTCGTCAGCTGGCCCATCTGGTCGGAGGTGAGGGCGTCGATCTGCGCGGTGGTCCAGTTGCGCAGCGCGGCGGTGCTCAGTGCACGCAGATCCGCAGACTCCAGCGTCGGGATCTGGTCGGTCGTCAGCGCGGCGGCCTGGGCGGTCGACAGGGCCGCGAAGTGGGCAGTCGTCAGCGCGTTCAGGTCGTCGGAGCCGAGTTGCGACAGCTGGGTCGTCGTCAGCGCGGCGACCTGGCCGGTCGTCAGCGCGGCGAACTGGTCGCTGGTCAGCGAGCCGAGCTGCGAAGAGTCGAGCTGGCGCAGCGCCGCGGTGCTGATGGCACGCAGGTCGGCAGATTCCAGGTTCGGCAACTGGTCGGTCGTCAGCGCGGCGATCTGCGTGGTGCTCATCGCGGCGTAGTGCGCCGTGCTCAGGGCACGCAGGTCATCGGACTGCAGGCCGGCCACTTGCGTGGCGGTCAGCGAGGCGACTTGCGCAGTGGACAGCGCGGCGAACTGCGCGGTGTTCAGCGCGTTCAGGTCGTCGGTGACCAGGTTGGACAGCTGGGCGGTCGTCAGCGCGGCGACTTGCGCCGTCGTCAGCTGGCCCATCTGGTCGGAGGTCAGCGCGTTCAGCTGGTCGGTGCTCCAGCCGCGCAGCGCGGCGGTGCCGAGCGCACGCAGGTCGGCCGATTCGAGCGTCGGGATCTGGTCGGTCGTCAGCGAGGCCACCTGCGCGGTCGACAGGATCGCGAACTGGCTGGTGCTCAGCGCGTTCAGGTCGTCCGAGGCCAGCGAAGACAGCTGGGTGGTCGTCAGGGCCGCCACCTGTGCGGTCGTCAGCGAGGCGATCTGGTCCGAGGTCAGCGCAGCGAACTGGTCGCTGTTCAGGCCGCGGATGCCGGCGGTGCTGATGGCGCGCAGGTCGGCCGATTCCAGGTTCGGGATCTGGTCGCTGGTCAGTGCACCGACTTGCGCGGTCGACAGCGCGGCGTAGTGGGCCGTCGTCATCGCACGCAGGTCATCGGATTGCAGGCCGGCGATCTGGCTCGCGGTCAGCGAGGCGACCTGGGCGGTGGACAGCGCGACGAAGTCGGCCGTGTTCAGCGCGTTCAGGTCGTCGGTTGTCAGGTGCGACAGCTGGTTGGTCGTCAGGCCTGCCACTTGCGCGGTCGTCAGCTGGCCCATCTGGTCGGAGGTCAACGCGTTCAGCTGGTCGGTGCTCCAGCTGCGCAGCGCGGCGGTGCTCAGCACGCGCAGGTCCGCCGATTCCAGCGTCGGGATCTGGTCGGTGGTCAGCGACGCGATCTGCGTCGACGACATCGCCGCGAACTGGCTGGTGCTCAGCGCGTTCAGGTCGTCCGATGCCAGCGAGGCGATCTGGGTGGTCGTGAGCGCGGCCACCTGCGTGGTCGTCAGCGCGGCGAACTGCGCGGTGTTCATCGCGTTCAGGTCGTCGGTCGTCAGGTGCGACAGCTGGGCGGTCGTCAGGCCGGCCACTTGCGCGGTCGTCAGCTGGCCCATCTGGTCGGAGGTCAACGCGTTCAGCTGGTCGGTGCTCCAGCTGCGCAGCGCGGCGGTGCTCAGCACGCGCAGGTCGGAAGACTCCAGCACCGGGATCTGGTCGGTCGTCAGCGAGGCCACTTGCGTGGTCGACAGCGCGGCGTACTGCTGCGTCGTCAGGGCGCGCAGGTCGTCGCTGTTCAGCGTCGACAGCTGGGTGGTCGTCAAGGCAGCCACCTGGCCGGTCGTCAGCGCGGCGATCTGGTCGGAGCCCAGGGCAGCGAGCTGGTCGGAGTTGAGCGCGCGGATCGCGTTCGTGCCGATGGCCCGCAGGTCGGCCGATTCGAGGTTCGGGATCTGGTCGCTGGTCAGCGCGCCGACCTGGGTCGAGGTCATCGCGGCGTATTGCGCGGTGCCCAGTGCACGCAGGTCATCGGACTGCAGGCCGGAGATCTGGCTGGCGGTCAGCGAGGCGACCTGGGCGGTGGACAGCGCGGCGAACTGCGCGGTGTTCAGCGCGTTCAGGTCGTCGGTGACCAGGTTGGACAGCTGGGCGGTCGTCAGGCCGGCGACCTGGGCGGTCGTCAGCTGGCCCATCTGGTCGGAGGTCAGGGCGTCGATCTGCGCGGTGCTCCAGCCCTTCAGCGCGGCGGTGCTCAGCGCGCGCAGGTCGGCCGATTCCAGCGTCGGGATCTGGTCGGTCGTCAGCGCGGCGGCCTGGGCGGTCGACAGCGATGCGAACTGGCTGGTCGTCAGGGCGTTCAGGTCGTCCGAGGCCAGCGAAGACAGCTGGGTCGTCGTCAGTGCGGCGACCTGGCCGGTCGTCAGCGCGGCGAACTGGTCGCTGGTCAGCGAACCGAGCTGGTCGCTGTTCAGCTGGCGCAGCGCCGCGGTGCTGATCGCACGCAGGTCGGCCGATTCCAGCTTCGGCAACTGGTCGGTCGTCAGCGCGGCGACTTGCGCGGTCGTCAGCGCCGCGAACTGGGCGGTGCCGAGGGCGCGCAGGTCATCGGACTGCAGGCCGGCGATCTGGGTCGGGGTCAGCGAGGCGACCTGGGCAGTGGACAGCGCGACGAACTGCGCGGTGTTCAGTGCGTTCAGGTCGTCGGTCACCAGGTTGGACAGCTGGGCGGTCGTCAGACCGGCCACTTGCGCGGTCGTCAGCTGGCCCATCTGGTCGGAGGTCAGCGCATCGATCTGTGCGGTGGTCCAGTTGCGCAGCGCGGCGGTGCTCAGCGCACGCAGGTCGGCCGATTCCAGCGTCGGGATCTGGTCGGTCGTCAGCGCGGCGAGCTGCGTCGACGACATCGCGGCGAACTGGGTGGTGCTCAGCGCGTTCAGGTCGTCGGAGGCCAGCGAGGCGATCTGCGTGGTCGTCAGTGCAGCCACCTGGCCGGTGGTCAGCGAGGCGATCTGGTCCGAGGTCAGCGCGGCGAACTGGTCGCTGTTGAGGCCGCGGATGCCGGCGGTGCTGATGGCACGCAGGTCGGCGGACTCGATGTTGGGCATCTGGTCGCTGGTGAGCGCACCGACTTGCGCGGTGGTCATCGCGGCGTATTGCGCGGTGCCCAGGGCACGCAGGTCATCGGATTGCAGGCCGGCGATCTGGCTGGGCGTCAGCGCGGCCACCTGGGCGGTGGACAGCGCGGCGAACTGCGCGGTGTTCAGCGCGTTCAGGTCATCGGTGACCAGGTTGGACAGCTGGGCGGTCGTCAGGCCGGCGACCTGGGTGGTCGTCAGCTGGCCCATCTGGTCGGAGGTCAGCGCGTCGATCTGCGCGGTGGTCCAGCCCTTCAGCGCGGCGGTGCTCAGCGCACGCAGGTCGGCCGACTCGAGCGTCGGGATCTGGTCGGTCGTCAGCGCGGCGGCCTGCGTGGTCGACAGCGCGGCGAACTGCGTGGTCGTCAGTGCGTTCAGGTCGTCGGAGGCCAGCGAGGCGAGCTGGGTCGTCGTCAGCGCGGCCACTTGGCCGGTCGTCAGCGCGGCGAACTGGTCGCTGGTCAACGAGCCGAGCTGGTCCGAGTTCAGCTGGCGCAGCGCCGCGGTGCTGATGGCACGCAGGTCGCTCGACTCGAGGTTGGGCAGTTGGTCGCTGGTCAGCGCGGCGACCTGGGCGGTCGTCAGCGCGGCGTACTGGGCGGTGCTCAGCGCACGCAGGTCATCGGATTGCAGGCCGGCGATCTGGCTGGGCGTCAGCGCGGCCACCTGGGCGGTGGACAGCGCGGCGAACTGGTTGGTCGTCAGCGCGTTCAGGTCGTCGCTGCTCAGGTTGGACAGCTGGGCGGTCGTCAGTGAGGCGACCTGGGCGGTCGTCAGCTGGCCCATCTGGTCCGAGGTCAGCGCGTCGACCTGCGCGGTGCTCCAGCCCTTCAGCGCGCCGGTGCTCAGCGCACGCAGGTCGGCCGACTCGAGCGTCGGGATCTGGTCGGACGTCAGCGCGGCGGCCTGCGCGGTCGACAGCGTCGCGAACTGCTGGGTGTTGAGGGCGTTCAGGTCGTCCGAGGCCAGCGAGGCGATCTGGCCGGTCGTCAGCGCAGCCACCTGCGCGGTCGTCAGCGACGCGATCTGGTCGGAGGTGAGGGCGGCGAACTGGTCGCTGTTCAGGCCGCGGATGCCGGCGGTGCTGATGGCCCGCAGGTCGGCGGATTCCAGGTTCGGCATCTGGTCGCTGGTCAGCGCGCCGACTTGCGCGGTGGTCAGCGCGGCGTACTGGGCGGTGCCGAGGGCGCGCAGGTCATCGGTCTGCATGCCGGCGATCTGCGACACCGTCAGCGAAGCGACCTGGGCGGTGGACAGCGCGGCGAACTGCGCGCTGTTCATCGCGTTCAGGTCGTCGCTGGCCAGGTTGGACAGCTGGGCGGTCGTCAGGCCGGCCACCTGGGCGGTGGTCAGCGCGCCGACCTGGTCGGAGGTCAGCGCATCGATCTGCGCCGTGCTCCAGCCCTTCAGTGCGGCGGTGCTCAGCGCGCGCAGGTCGTCGGTCTGCAGCGTCGGGATCTGGTCGGTGGTCAGCGAGGCGGCCTGGGCGGTCGACAGCGCGGCGAAGTGCGTGGTCGTCAGTGCGTTCAGGTCGTCCGAGCCCAGCGTGGACAGCTGGGCCGTCGTCAGCGCGGCGACCTGGCCGGTCGTCAGCGCGGCGAACTGGTCGCTGGTCAGCGAGGCCAGCTGGTCGGAATTGAGCTGGCGCAGCGCGGCGGTGCTCAGGGCACGCAGGTCGCTCGACTCGAGGTTGGGCAGCTGGTCGGAGGTCAGTGCGGCGACCTGGGCGGTCGTCAGCGCGGCGTACTGGGCGGTGCTCAGCGCACGCAGGTCATCCGACTGCAGCGCGGCGACCTGGCTGGGCGTCAGCGCCGCGACCTGCGCGGTGGACAGCGCGGCGAACTGCGCGGTGTTCATCGCGTTCAGGTCGTCGGACACCAGGTTGGACAGCTGGGCGGTCGTCATCGCTGCCACCTGCGAGGTGGTCAGCTGGCCCATCTGGTCGGAGGTCAGCGCATCGACCTGGGCGGTGCTCAGGTTGCGGATCGCGGCGGTGCTGAGCGAGCGCAGGTCGGATGATTCCAGCGTCGGGATCTGGCTGGCGGTCAGCGCGGCGGCTTGTGCGGTGGTCAGCGCGGCGAACTGGTTGGTCGTCAGCGCGTTCAGGTCGTCGGTGCCGAGCTGCGAGATCTGTGTGGTGGTCAGCGCGGCGACCTGGGCCGTGGTGAGCGCGGCGAACTGGTCGGAGTTGAAGGCGCCGAGCTGGTCGGAATTGAGGGCGCGCAGCGCGGTCGAGCTGAGGGCGCGCAGGTCTTGCGTTTCCATCACCGCGAGTTCGGCGGTGCCGATGGCGGAGATGTTGGTGGACGGGATGGCAGCAACTTGAGCCGTCGTCAGCGCCTGGAACTGTGCGGTATTGAACGCGGCCCAGTCTTCCGTCGTGAATCCCGCGATGGACTTCGTCGACAAGCCGGCGATCTGTGCGGTCGTCAGGAACTGAATGATGCTGGCCATGAAGGGCGTCCTTTGTGTGGAATTCGTTCGCGGGGTCGGCCGGGTGTGCGTACACCTGCTCCAGACCGGACCCAGTCAAACGGGAATATCGGATGCCTGCATCGAACCCTTAAGGTGCAAATGCGGCACCGAACAGGCGCTGTTCGAGCAATTCGACCTGTTTGGGTGCGTGGAAACGAAACCATGCATGTCGAAAAACTTCATCCGACGGGTGCTGGTAGATTGCGCGGCATGACCGATCTCACGTTTCTCTGGCACGACTACGAAACCTTCGGGCGCGTGCCGCGGCATGACCGGCCGGCGCAGTTCGCCGGCATCCGCACCGATGCCGAGCTCAACGAACTGCCGGGCGGCGAGCTGATGGTGTATTGCCAGCCGGCCCCCGACTACCTGCCCGACCCCGAGTCCTGCCTGCTGACCGGCATCCTTCCGCAGGCCTGCCTCGAGCGCGGCATCCCCGAGCATGCGTTCGCCGACGCGATCGAGCGGCAACTCGCGCAGCCCGGCACCATCGGCGTCGGCTACAACTCGATCCGCTTCGACGACGAGGTGACGCGCCACCTGTTCTGGCGCAACCTGATCGATCCGTACGCGCGCGAATGGCAGAACCAGTGCGGGCGCTGGGATTTGCTCGACGTCGTGCGGCTCACCTGGGCACTGCGGCCCGAAGGCATCGCCTGGCCGACGCATGACGATGGCCGGCCTTCGTTCAAGCTGGAACACCTGACGGCGGCGAACGGGCTGGCGCACGAGGCCGCGCACGATGCGCTGTCGGACGTGCGGGCGACGATCGCGCTGGCGCGCCTGATCAAGTCACGCCAGCCGCGGCTGTGGGATTTCTGCCTGCGGCTGCGCAAGAAGGACGAGGTGATCCAGGAGATGGGCGTCGGGCGGCCGTTCCTGCACATCTCGGGCATGTACGGCGTCGAACGCGGCTGCATGGCGCTGGTGTGGCCGCTCGCGCCGCACCCGACCAACAAGAACGAAGTGATCGTCTGGGACCTGGCCAGCGACCCGGCCGAGCTGTTCACGCTCGACGTCGAGACGATCCGCCAGCGCATGTTCAGCAAGGCCGAGGCCCTGCCCGAGGGCGTGACGCGGCTGCCGATCAAGACCATCCACATCAACAAGTCGCCGATGGTGATCGGCAACCTGAAGACGCTGAGCGATGCGGTGGCGGCCAAGTGGGGCGTCGACGTGCCGCGCGCGCTGGCGTTCGCCGAGGTGGCGGCGAAGCAGGGGCATCTGCTGGCCGGCATGTGGCCGGCGGTGTTCGAGCGGCCGGCGGCCGATACCCCGCCGGACGTCGACGAGGACTTGTACGGCGGCTTCGTCGGCAACGAGGACCGCAAGGCCTTGCAGCGGCTGCGCGGGCTGTCGCCACAGCAGCTGGCCGACAAGCGGCCGGCGTTCGCGGATCCGCGGCTGGCCGAGATCCTGTTCCGCTACCGGGCGCGCAACTTCCCGCAGACGCTCAGCGAGGCCGAGCAGGCGCAGTGGCTGGAGCACCGGGTGCACAAGCTGCACGACGGGGCAGGGGGGGCGCTGACGCTGCAGGCCTTCTTCGACCGGATCGATGCGCTGCAGGAGTCTGAACTGCTGGCCGAGGACGAACGGGCGCAGGACATCCTGGGGGCGCTGGTGGATTACGCGACGGAGATTGCGCCTGAGCGGGACTGATTCTGGCGTGTCTTGCTGCGTCGCGGCGGGTGAGGGGATGGGCTGGGGGCTCATGCCGGGGCGGTCGGCGCCCCAGGGGGCGCCTACTCCGCTGCGAAGATCGGCTTTGGGGATGCATCGGCAAACTCCCGCCGCTCGCTTCGCTCGCTGTGGTCAAACAGTGCCGATGAGTCAGTCCACGAAGCGCGCTGGCGCGCGCCATCCCCAAAGCCGATCTTCTCCGTCGCCCCAGAAATCGCCCCCAGCCCATCCCCTCACCCGCCGCGAGGCACCAGTCGCTCTTGTTGGGGGGAAGAGACTGGTCAGGGGATTGAGCAGGCGAGCGCACGCATGCCTTGTCTGTCTGTTGTTCGCTTGTCACGGCCGAAGGAGCACGGCGGTGCACAAAGGCGCGTGCGGGGAGGCTGTGGCGCGCCAATCAGGACGGGGCGCCGGAGCTGGCTGGTTTCATGGCGCGCGTGCGCCAGCACGCTTCGTGGTCTGACTGTCGCCGACTGTTTGACCACAGCGAGCGAAGCGAGCGGCGGGAGTTTCGGCGACGGGCCATGAAACCAGCCAGCGGAGGGAAGTCATCGCCCGCCAGGGCGAGGACCGCTCTGGCCGGCGCGCCACAGCCTCCCCGCGCGCGCCTTTGCCGCGCAGACGGAGGCCGGGCCGTCCATCAAGCTTCGGTGTATTCCTTGATGCGATCGAAATTGAGGTACTGGTAGACCTTGTCGCTTGCCGCCGTCAGCACGCCCATGTCGGCCATGTACTCCGCCTTCGTCGGAATCCGCCCGAGCTTCGAGCAGATCGACGCCAGCTCCGCCGACCCGAGGTAGACATTGCTGTTCTTGCCCAGCCGGTTCGGGAAGTTGCGCGTGCTGGTCGAGAACACCGTCGCGCCTTCCTTCACCTGCGCCTGGTTGCCCATGCACAGGCTGCAGCCCGGCATCTCCATGCGCGCACCGGCCGTGCCCAGCACGCCGTAGTGGCCTTCCTCGGTCAGCTGGTGCGCATCCATCTTGGTCGGCGGCGCCACCCACAGCTTCACCGGGATGTCGCGCTTGCCTTCCAGCAGCTTGCTGGCCGCACGGAAGTGGCCGATGTTCGTCATGCACGAACCGATGAACACCTCGTCGATCTTCGCGCCCGACACCTCGGCCAGCGTCTTCACGTCGTCCGGGTCGTTCGGGCAGGCGACGATCGGCTCGTGCACGTCGGCCAGGTCGATCTCGATCACCGCCGCATAGTCGGCATCCGCATCGCCCTTCAGCAGCTGCGGGTTGGCCAGCCACGCTTCCTGCGCGGCAATGCGGCGCTCCAGCGTGCGTGCATCGGCATACCCCTGCGCGATCATCCACTTCATCAGCGTGATGTTGCTGTTGATGTACTCGATGATCGGTTCCTTGTTCAGGTGCACCGTGCAGCCGGCGGCCGAGCGCTCGGCCGACGCATCGCTCAGCTCGAAGGCCTGTTCCACCTTCAGGTCGGGCAGGCCCTCGATCTCGAGGATGCGGCCCGAGAAGATGTTCTTCTTGCCCTTCTTCTCGACCGTCAGCAGCCCCTGCTTGATCGCGTACAGCGGGATCGCGTTGACCAGGTCGCGCAACGTGACGCCCGGCTGCATCGTGCCCTTGAAGCGCACCAGCACGCTCTCGGGCATGTCCAGCGGCATCACGCCGGTGGCCGCGGCAAACGCCACCAGGCCCGAACCGGCCGGGAAGCTGATGCCGATCGGGAAGCGGGTGTGGCTGTCGCCGCCGGTGCCGACGGTGTCGGGCAGCAGGAAGCGGTTCAGCCAGCTGTGGATCACGCCGTCGCCCGGGCGCAGCGAGATGCCGCCGCGGGTGCTGATGAACTCCGGCAGCTCGTGGTGCATCTTCACGTCCACCGGCTTCGGGTAGGCCGCGGTGTGGCAGAAGCTCTGCATCACCAGGTCGGCGCTGAAGCCCAGGCAGGCCAGGTCCTTCAACTCGTCGCGCGTCATCGGGCCGGTGGTGTCCTGCGAACCCACGCTGGTCATGCGCGGTTCGCAGTAGGTGCCCGGGCGCACGCCCTGCTGCTGGCCGTTGACCACCGGCAGCCCGCAGGCCTTGCCGACCATCTTCTGCGCCAGCGAGTAACCCTTCTTCGTGTCCACCGGGCTTTGCGGCAAGCGGAACAGCGTCGACGGCGCCAGGCCCAGCGCCTCGCGCGCCTTCGCCGTCAGGCCGCGGCCGACGATCAGCGGGATGCGGCCGCCGGCGCGCACCTCGTCGAACAGCACCTCGCTCTTGACCTTGAACTCGGCGATCACCTGGCCGTCCTTGAGGGCCTTGCCTTCGTACGGGCGCAGCTCGACCACGTCACCCATCGCCATCTGGCTGACGTCGAGCTCGATCGGCAGCGCGCCGGCGTCTTCCATCGTGTTGTAGAAGATCGGCGCGATCTTGTTGCCCAGGCACACGCCGCCGAAGCGCTTGTTCGGCACGTAGGGAATGTCTTCGCCGGTGAACCACAGCACCGAGTTGGTGGCCGACTTGCGGCTCGAGCCGGTGCCGACCACGTCGCCGACGTAGGCCACCAGGTGGCCCTTGGCACGCAGGTCTTCGATGAACTTGATCGGGCCGCGCTTGCCGTCCTCTTCGGGCGTGATGCCGGGACGGGTGTTCTTCAGCATCGCCAGCGCGTGCAGCGGGATGTCGGGGCGGCTCCAGGCGTCCGGCGCCGGCGACAGGTCGTCGGTGTTGGTCTCGCCGGTCACCTTGAAGATGCTGACGGTGATCGACGCCGGCACCTCGGGGCGCGACGTGAACCACTCGGCATCGGCCCAGCTCTGCAGCACCGCGCGCGCATGGTCGTTGCCCTTGTCGGCCTTGGCCTTGACGTCGTGGAACTGGTCGAACAGCAGCAAGGTGCCCTTCAGGCCCTTGGCCGCCACGGCGCCGACCGCAGCGTCGTCCAGCAGGTCGATCAGCGGGCTGATGTTGTAGCCGCCGAGCATCGTGCCCAGCAGCTCGGTCGCGAGTTCGCGCGAGATCAGCGTGTTGGCTTCGGTGCCGTGGGCCACGGCGGCCAGGTACGAGGCCTTGACCTTGGCGGCATCGTCCACGCCCGCGGGCACGCGGTGCGTCAGCAGGTGGACCAGGTGGGCGCCTTCGCCGGCCGGCGGCGCCTTCAGCAGCTCGATCAGTTCGGCGGTTTGCGCGGCCGACAGCGGCAGCGGTGGGATGCCGAGGGCAGCGCGTTCGGCGACGTGTTGGCGATAGGCTTGAAGCATGGGATCTCCGGTGCGGTCAGGTCAGGAAAGGGAATGCCCTGCAGGACCGCATCGAGCGATCTGCCAGGCGCCGGCCACCGGTCGCGGGAGCGAACCGAGGCGCAAGAAACGAAACGGGGGCCGGGGCGCTGGCGTCGATCTCCGGAGAGAGACGGGTTACTTGCCCGCGGCCTCGGCGGCAGCGCGCTGCTTCTCGTGCACGCAGCCGTCCACCAGGCGCTTGCCGGCCTTGGTGTCCATCAGCATGGACTTGTTGGCGATCTGCAGCAGCAGCGTGACGCCCTTGACGTCTTCCAGGCGCAGCGCGCCGGTCGACGAGAGCACCGGCTTCATCGTGAACACCTTCTTCTGGTAGTTCACGTCGACGTAGCCGGGGAATTTCGGGTTCATCGCGACGTCGATCGTCTGGTCGAACTCGCACTGGTACGGGCCGAACAGCGTGCGCTCGGCGGCATCCAGCTGGGTCTGGTCGGCCTGCGGCAGCGTCGGCTCGGCCTTCTTGGCGGGGGCCTTGGCCGCCGGCTTGGCGGCGGCGGGCTTGGCGGCCGGCTTGGCCGGCGTCGCGGGATCGGCGGCCATCGCTGCGGCGGAAGCCAGGCCGAAGGCGAGGGCAAGAATCAGGTTGCGGGACATCGTGTCGCTCCAACGGGTTGTGAGAAGGAGCGATTGTGGAGGTGGGCAATGACCCACTTCGTGTGTCACCGGCCCGGATTGAAACAATTTGATGGCTTGTTGCGCAGTTGCCGCGCGCCGCCGTGGAAAACGTCACGGCGCCTCCCCGAAGAAGGCGCGGCGGATCTCGATCGGCAGCGGCTGGCCGGTGCGCCGGGCGCGGTCGAGCACGTGCCAGAAGTAGCGGTAGCTGGCCCGGTCGTGCAGCGTGTCGCGGTGGCTGGTCGGGGCCCAGTGCGCCGCCTGGGCCGCCAGCAGGATCTCGGCGGCCTGGTCGGTTTCGGCCGCGGTGGGCGCGAAGGCATCGACGATGGTGCGGATCTGGTCCGGGTGGATGCTCCACATGCGCAGGTAGCCCAGGCTGCGCGCCGCCTGGGTGGCCGCCGCCTGCAGCAGGTCGAGCTTGCGGAATTCGGTGACGACGCAGTGCGACGGCACCTTGCCGTGGCCATGGCAGGCGGCCGAGATTTCCAGCTTGGCGCGCAGCACCAGCGGGTGCTCGAACTGGCCGGCCGCGCTCATCGCGTTCTGGCCGATCGCCCCGCGGTGGGCCGACACGAAGTCCATCAGGCCGAAGGACAGCGACTCGATGCGCGGGTGCGCGGCGATCGCGTCGACCTCGCGCAGCGCGCCGTGGGTCTCGACCAGCGCATGCACCGGGATCTGCCGCGTGAGCCCATGGTTCACGCAGGCCGCGTCGATGGCCGAGATGGCCGCCTGCAGCTGCGCCAGGCCGTCGACCTTGGGCACCATCAGGTAGGCCAGGCGCTCGCCGGCGTCGCGCACCAGCGTGTCGACGTCGCCGTCGAAGGCCGGCTGGTCCGGCGCGTGCAGCCGGGCGCCGACGCGGCCGTGCCGGTTGGCCGGCGACATCACCAGCGACGCGACCAGCAGCGCATGCTCGGCCTCGCCACCGACCGGCGCACCGTCCTCGCAATCGAGCGTGACGTCGAACACCGGGCCCAGCTCGTTCTGCAGCGCGAGGCTCTTGTGCATGCGCGCCTCGACGCCGGCGTAGTGGTCGCAGACGGGAATCGAGCGCAGCGCATCGTCGGCGCCGAACAGGATGTCGCGCGGATGCAGGCTCGGCGTGCGGGTCATCACGCGGCCTTCTTCGCGACGATGAACAGGCGCGGGAAGGCCAGCAGCCGCCGGCCGTCGGCGTGCACCGGGTAGGCCGCATCGATGCGGCGCGTGTAGGCGTCGAGGAAGGAGGCGCGCAGTTCGGGCGACAGCGGGTCGATGAACGGCTTCAGCCCGGTGGCGCGGACCCATTCGACGATGTCGGCCGCGCCGCCCATCGGGTGCTGGTAGATGGTGCGCCAGACCTGCACCCGCGCGGCCAGCGGCGCGAGCAGGTCGTAGTAGCCGCCGACCTGCAGCATCGGCGTGCGCTTGCGGTCGTGGTCGCCGATCGGTTCGGCCCAGGGCGCGAGCGCGGCGGTTTCGCGCATCAGCCGGTGCGTCGGCTCGTCGCGGTTGTCGGGCATCTGGATCGCCAGCGTGCCGCCCGGCGCGAGCTGCGCGAACAGGTGCGGCAGCAGGGTTTCATGGCGGGGCACCCATTGCAGCGAGGCATTGGCGTAGACCAGGGCGGCCGGCGCAGGCGACTGCCATTCCGAGATGTCGCTTTGCTCGAAGCGGCAGCCGGGCAGGCGCTCGCGCGCGCTGGCGAGCATGGCCTCGGAGGTGTCGGTGCCGACCACCTCGGTGCCGGGGAAGCGGTTCACGAGCAGTTCGGTCGAGTTGCCCGGCCCGCATCCCAGGTCGACCACCGGCCCGGCCGGGATGGCATCCACCTGCGCCAGCAGGTCGCGCGCCGGACGGGTGCGCTCGTCCTCGAATTGCCTGTACAGCTCGGGATTCCAGTCGCTCATCGCTCGCTCCTCGATGCCGAGCCGAAAAAAAGGCCGGATGCAGTCCGGCCTTCCATCGGGCCCGCAGCCGTGCTTACAGAAGGTGCTTGACGCCCTCTTGCTCTTCCTGCAGTTCCTTCAGCGTCAGGTTGATGCGCTCCTGCGAGAACGCATCGATCGCCAGGCCTTCGACCAGCTTGTACTCGCCGCCGGCGGTGGTGACCGGGAAGCCGAACATCGTGTCCTTCGGGATGCCGTACTGGCCATCGGAGGCGATGCCCATCGTGACCCACTTGCCGTTGCTGCCCAGCGCCCAGTCGCGCATGTGGTCGATCGCGGCGTTGGCGGCCGACGCGGCCGAGCTGAGGCCGCGCGCCTCGATGATGGCGGCGCCGCGCTTGCCGACGGTGGGCAGGAACACGTCCTTGTTCCACACGTCGTCGTTGATCAGTTCCTTGACCGACTTGCCGTCGATGGTGGCGAAGCGGTAGTCGGCGTACATCGTCGGCGAGTGGTTGCCCCACACGGCCAGCTTCTCGATGCTCGCGACCGGCTTGCCGGTCTTGGCGGCGATCTGCGATGCGGCGCGGTTGTGGTCCAGGCGCAGCATCGCGGTGAAGTTCTTGCGCGGCAGGTCGGGCGCGCTCTTCATCGCGATGTAGGCGTTGGTGTTGGCCGGGTTGCCGACCACCAGCACCTTGACGTTGCGCGAGGCGACGGCGTTGAGCGCCTTGCCTTGGGCGGTGAAGATCTGGGCGTTGGCTGCCAGCAGGTCCTTGCGCTCCATGCCGGGGCCGCGGGGGCGGGCGCCGACCAGCAGTGCGTAGTCGGTGTCCTTGAAGGCGGTGTTGGCGTCGCCGTGGGCCTCCATGCCGGCCAGCAGCGGGAAGGCGCAGTCGTCGAGCTCCATCATCACGCCCTTCAGCGCCTTCTGGGCCTTCTCGTCGGGGATCTCGAGCAGTTGCAGGATCACCGGCTGGTCCTTGCCGAGCATCTCGCCCGAGGCGATTCGGAACAGCAGGGCATAGCCGATCTGGCCGGCGGCGCCGGTGACGGCAACGCGAACGGGTTTCTTGCTCATGAGAGGTCTCCGCAGGTGTCAGGGGTCGGAAAACAGCGCTGCAAGAAGACGACTGGTGCAGCCTGCTGTGCGAGCCCGAAGTGTAGGGGAGTCTAGGTGCCAACCCTCGGCCTTGTCAACCATCTTATGTCTTATATAAGACATCTTGCATCGGTCGTGGACGCGAAGGCCCGAGCTGTGCTGCAATCGCGGTCTCATGGCCACGTCGTCGTCCCTGTCGTCCCCTGCCGATGCATCGCCCGCCGATGCCGCGGGGCCGGCGTTCAGCCCGCTGTACCAGCAGATCAAGGCGCTGATCACGCGCAGCCTGCAAAGCGGCGAGTGGAAGCCGGGCGAGGCGATCCCGAGCGAGATGGAGCTGGCCGCCCGCTACAAGGTCAGCCAGGGCACGGTGCGCAAGGCGATCGATGCGATGGCCGACGAGAACCTGCTGGTGCGCCGCCAGGGCAAGGGCACCTTCGTCGCGACCCACGCCGAGCAGAAGATCGCCTACCGCTTCCTGCGGCTGATGCCCGACGACGGCGAGATCGGCGGCGCGACCCGGCATTTCATCGACTGCCGCCGCCTGCGCCCACCGGCCGAGGTGGCCCGCTCGCTCGAGCTGAAGGCCGGCGACACCGCGGTGCAGGTGCGCCGGCTGCTTCACTTTCGCCAGGTGCCGGTGGTGCTGGACGACATCTGGCTGCCGGCGGCGCTGTTCAAGGGGCTGACCGCCGAGCGGCTGTCGGACTACCGCGGCCCGATGTACGGCCTGTTCGAGACCGAGTTCGGCGTGCGCATGATCCGCGCCGAAGAACAGTTGCGTGCCGTGTCGGCCGATGTCGCCGCCGCCGAGCTGCTGCGCGTGCCGGTGGGCTCGCCGCTGCTGAGCGTCGAGCGCCTGTCGCGGACTTACGGCGACAAGCCGGTGGAATTGCGGCGCGGACTGTACAACACGGAATCGCACTACTACCGCAACGAACTCAGCTAATCATCAAAGCGCGGCGCAAGTGCTGCGTTGCAATAAAATCTTCCGGTTTCGTCTCGCACACAACTCGCACACAAGGTTGGTATGACAGAGCTTTCCAAGCAAAGGCCAGGAACGATGCGTCTGATCGACGCCACCCAGTACCGGCTGCCCCCCGCAGGATGGGTTTCCATCCTGCACCGCGTCAGTGGCCTCGTGATGTTCGTGCTGCTGCCGTTCATCATCTGGATGTTCGATACCAGCCTCACCTCCGAAGTCTCCTACTCGCAATTCACCGGGGTGTTCCTCGGCGGAGCAGGTTTCGTGCCGGCCTGGTTCATCAAGCTGACCTGCCTGGCCCTGATCTGGGCCTACCTGCACCACTTCATCGCCGGCCTGCGCCACCTGTGGATGGATGCCACGCATTCGGTCAGCAAGGAATTCGGCCGCGTCTCGGCCCTGGTCACGCTGGCGCTGAGCCTGCTGCTGACGCTGGTGCTCGGCTACAAGCTGTTCTTCTGAAGCGCAACCCCATGACAACCAACTACGGATCCAAGCGCCTCGTCGTCGGGGCGCACTACGGCCTGCGCGACTGGCTGGCCCAGCGCGTCACCGCGCTGCTGATGGCGCTGTTCACCCTCGCGCTGATCGTGCAGGTGCTGGTCGGCGGCCCGATGGGCTACGACAAGTGGGCCGGCATCTTCTCGCGCCAGTGGATGAAGGTGCTGACCTTCGTCGTGATCGTCTCGCTGGCCTACCACGTGTGGGTGGGCGTGCGCGACGTGCTGATGGACTACGTGAAGCCGGTCGGCGTCAAGCTGGCGCTGCAGGTGTTCACGCTGGTGTGGCTGGTCGGCTGTGCCGGCTGGGCGGTTCAAGTGCTCTGGAGACTGTGACGTGAGCTTCTCTTCTTCCTCGATCTCCAAGCGCAAGTTCGACGTCGTGATCGTCGGCGCCGGCGGCTCGGGCATGCGTGCCTCGCTGCAGCTGGCGCGGGCCGGCCTGAACGTGGCCGTGCTGTCCAAGGTGTTCCCGACCCGTTCGCACACGGTGGCCGCGCAGGGCGGCATCGGCGCGTCGCTCGGCAACATGTCCGAAGACAACTGGCACTACCACTTCTTCGACACCGTCAAGGGCTCCGACTGGCTCGGCGACCAGGACGCGATCGAGTTCATGTGCCGCGAGGCGCCCAAGGTGGTGTACGAGCTCGAACACTTCGGCATGCCGTTCGACCGCAACCCCGACGGCACCATCTACCAGCGCCCGTTCGGCGGCCACACCGCCAACTACGGCGAGAAGCCGGTGCAGCGCGCCTGTGCCGCGGCCGACCGCACCGGCCACGCGATGCTGCACACGCTGTACCAGCAGAACGTCAAGGCGCACACCCACTTCTTCGTCGAGTGGATGGCGCTCGACCTGATCCGCGACGCCGACGGCGACGTGGTCGGCGTCACCGCGCTGGAGATGGAAACCGGCGAGCTGCACATCCTCGAGGCCAAGACCGTGCTGCTGGCCACCGGCGGGGCAGGGCGCATCTTCGCCGCGTCCACCAACGCGTTCATCAACACCGGCGACGGCCTGGGCATGGCGGCGCGCGCCGGCATCCCGCTGGAAGACATGGAGTTCTGGCAGTTCCACCCGACCGGCGTGGCCGGCGCCGGCGTGCTGCTGACCGAAGGCTGCCGCGGCGAGGGCGCGATCCTGCGCAACAGCGACGGCGAGCGCTTCATGGAGCGCTACGCACCGACGCTGAAGGACCTGGCGCCGCGCGACTTCGTCTCGCGCTGCATGGACCAGGAGATCAAGGAAGGCCGCGGCTGCGGTCCGAACAAGGATTACGTGGTGCTCGACATGACCCACCTGGGCGCCGAGACCATCATGAAGCGCCTGCCCAGCGTGCTCGAGATCGGCCACAACTTCGCCAACGTCGACATCACGAAGGAGCCGATCCCGGTGGTGCCGACCATCCATTACCAGATGGGCGGCATCCCCACCAACATCCACGGCCAGGTGGTGGTGCCGAAGGACGGCGACCCGAACGCGGTGGTGAACGGCCTGTACGCGGTGGGCGAGTGCTCCTGCGTCAGCGTGCACGGCGCGAACCGCCTGGGCACCAACTCGCTGCTCGACCTGCTGGTGTTCGGCCGTGCGGCCGGCAACCACATCATCGACAGCGCGCTGAAGAGCAAGGCCCACAAGGACCTGCCGGCCGACGCCGCCGAGCGCACGCTGGCGCGCCTGAACAAGTACGAGGACAGCAGCGGTGGCGAGTACGCCCAGGACGTCGCCAACGACCTGCGCACCTCGATGCAGAAGCATGCCGGCGTGTTCCGCACGCAGGCGTCGATGGACGAGGGCGTCGAGCAGGTCAAGGCGATCGCCGAGCGCGTGAAGAACATCCACCTGGCCGACAAGTCCAAGGTGTTCAACACCGCCCGCATCGAGGCGCTGGAGGTCGAGAACCTGATCGAGGCCGCGATGGCCACGATGATCTCGGCGGCCGCCCGCCACGAGAGCCGCGGCGCCCACACCGTCAACGACTACGCCGATTCGGCCGAATTCCCGAACGGCCGCAACGACAAGGTCTGGATGAAGCACACGCTGTGGTACAGCGAGGGCAACCGCCTGGACTACAAGCCCGTCAAGTTGACCCCGCTGACGGCGGAATCGATCCCGCCCAAGGTGCGCTCGTTCTGAGGATGACCATGACAATGACTGCAAACCAGTGGCGGGCCGAGCGCCGGGCCGCTCCCAAGCCGGCCCGCATCCCCTCGGGGGATCGGCCGATGTACTCATCGGACGAGGGGCTCCAATGACCAAGCGTGTATTCCAGATCTACCGCTACGACCCGGACACCGATGCCAAGCCGCGCATGCAGACGATCGAGGTCGAGCTCGACGGCAGCGAGCGCATGCTGCTCGATGCGCTGATGAAGCTGAAGGCGGTCGATCCGTCGATCAGCTTCCGCCGCTCGTGCCGCGAAGGCGTCTGCGGTTCGGACGCGATGAACATCAACGGCAAGAACGGCCTCGCGTGCCTGACCAACATGCGCACGCTGCCGGACGTCGTCGTGCTCAAGCCGCTGCCGGGCCTGCCGGTGGTGCGCGACCTGATCGTCGACATGACGCAGTTCTTCACGCAGTACAACTCGATCAAGCCCTACCTCGTCAACGACACGCCGCCGCCCGAGAAGGAGCGCCTGCAGTCGCCCGAAGAGCGCGAGGAGCTGAACGGCCTGTACGAGTGCATCCTGTGCGCGAGCTGCTCGACCAGCTGCCCGAGCTTCTGGTGGAACCCGGACAAGTTCGTCGGCCCGGCCGGCCTGCTGCAGGCCTACCGCTTCATCGCCGACAGCCGCGACGAAGACACCTCGGCCCGCCTCGACAACCTCGAGGACCCGTACCGCCTGTTCCGCTGCCACACCATCATGAACTGCGTCGACGTCTGCCCGAAGGGCCTGAACCCGACGAAGGCGATCGGCAAGATCAAGGAACTGATGGTGCGCCGCGCCGTCTGACCCCCACGCCATGACCGAAACCCTGCTCGACGAACGTGCCCTGAGCAAGCTGCGCTGGCGTTGCCGCCGCGGCCTGCTCGAGAACGACCTGTTCGTCGAGCGGTTCTTCGCGCGCCATCAAGCGGCGCTGACGACGCGCCAGGCGGAGGGCCTGGGCGCATTGATGGACCTGTCTGACAACGATCTGCTCGACCTGTTGCTCGCCCGCAAGGAGCCCGATGGCGACCTGCAGCGGGCCGAGGTGCTGGAAGTGCTGCAGCTGATGCGCGCCCGGCACTGAATGCGCGTGTATTGAGTCTCTTACCTTTGAAGGAATGCCCATGACCCCGTCCGACGTGAAAGCCACCCTGTCGTTCTCCGATGGCAGCCCTGCGATGGACCTGCCGGTCTACAAGGGCACGATCGGCCCGGAC